>Ga0247610_10000967_pt1 | contig 37276 bp, 26 predicted proteins | sample 174DNAGHGhighgp2_FD_193483 | JGI IMG/M metagenome (GOLD analysis project Ga0247610, IMG submission 193483) | Sheep rumen microbial communities from Palmerston North, Manawatu-Wanganui, New Zealand - 1742 DNA GHGhigh gp2 | ecosystem: Host-associated > Mammals > Digestive system > Stomach > Rumen...
CCAGCAGGCCGGTTCCTCCTTCTTACAACAAAGGTAGGGAACCTGACCTTACTAAGCAAGATTTATACTATCTTTTTCTTAGACGCTGCAAACTTAGAGTGACATCTGTGTAATCTGTGGTCGTTAAGAAGAGTGGGAAAGTTCAGTGAATAATATGCGAAACTTGAATAACTAACCCTTATTACAGCTGTTTGCATGGGAGCGCGGTCGTCCTCGCCCGCAATGGTGGCAGGCGAGGACGCCCGCGCTCCCATAGTTGGGTGCAAAGTTAGTTAAAGATAAAACTAAAAAAACAATCGCCCCGTTTGGGACTGGCATGATTAATCGATAGTCATGGCTAAGCATAGAAGTGGTATTGCAAAATGGACTATGTTGTTCAGGAAAATGGTCTATATCACTTTGCAAAATGGACTATATCAGTTTGCAATATCGTCCATTTTGTCATGCCGGCCATACGCTTTGATATCGCCGTTGAAATACATTGGCAATCGATTTACGCGTTGCATAAGTTTGCATGGGAGCGCGGTCGTCCTCGCCCGCTACCATTGCGGGCGAGGACGGCCGCGCTCCCATAGTTGGCTGCAATGATGTAGATGACAAGGGCTGTGAGTCTTTGGGATAAAAATATTTGAGAAAAAATGTTGGGATTTCGGAATTCTTTCGTAACTTTGCGGTGAATATTGCGAAATAACATAACTGAGTAAAATAGAACTACAGATATATTAAAATGAATGATATGAATACAAGAACAAGAATGCTGGTGATGATGTTACTGGCACTCTTCGTCTGGCTGCTGCCACAAGGCGCATGGGCTGAAGACTATGTAGGCAACCGCAGTAAGTACAAGGTATGGATTGAGGGCATGAACGTCATCAAGGCCGAACTGCCCACTTACGACCAGTCCGGCTCTGATACCTGGCAGACCGACGGATGGCTCTACTACCACATCGACGGACAAGCCCAGTCAACCCGAGTGGCGGTCGTAAACTGGTGGGTCAACGAGACCAACATTGCCAGCAATCGCACCTTTGTTTACGTCAAAATGAAAAGTGAGTGCCCGGGAAAAGTGATACTGGACAGGCCCACCGAAAAGAAAACGGTAATCAAACCATCGATCGTATATTTCCTCTATCGCGAAGAGGGTACCGATCACATGGTGGCCCACATCGAGTGGACAGTGCCGCGTGAGTTGCGCGGCAAGCGCCTCCACATGACCTGGCACAGCCACCGCGTGGGCAATGATGCCTATTCGGGCGGAGCCGACATCGACATTGACGAAACCGTCATTGATGTTCCATCGGCACCCGAGGTGGTGAACCCCGATGTGACAGAGCCTACGATTCCTACGGAACTTGAAAACGCAGGCTCCATCATGATTCCGTGGATGATCAGCACCAACAAGATCGACAAGGCGCAGGCTTTCTACACCACTGCCGACGGCACCGAGCACACCCAAGACCTCTCTACCGACAACCCCTACGGCTTTGTGTATGTGCCTGCCACGCAGAAGGTGACCAACTTCTACGTGAAAGCGGACTACACCGACAGCGAGAACGAGAAACTCACCGGCCTGAAGAGCAACGTTATCAAGCAGGTTCCCATGATTCATGCGCCCATCCGCTTCAACGCACAGCCCGTGTACGACCTGAAGGGGTCGGTGATGCTCACCTGGGACGTGGAGAACAACGACTACCCTGACCTGCTCGAGGGCGACTTCTTCCAGATTCAGCGCTCGCTCACCGGGCGCATGGAAGACTTCAAAGACCTTACAAGTGAGCCGTTCGAGCTGAGCAAGCAACATTATTCGTTCAAAGACTCCACCCTCATTGATGCCCTCACAGCCGAGTTGGTTGATGCCGAGTTAGGCATTCCCATGGTGCGCTACCGCATTCGCCGGGCAGCCACCGCCGTGTGGGGATGGACCTATAACCCCACCGTGGCCTACGAACAGCCCAACTTCTCCAGTCTGCACCTGCTCAAACCCAAGAACCTGCACTCAGAGTGGCTCAACCCAGATGAGTTCACCGTGAAGCTCAACTGGGACTACGAAGAAAGTACTCCCACGGGTTATGCGTATGAAGGGAACTGGGCGTACGTTTGGGACGACCGTGCCGAAATGTCGGTGTGCATGAAGATTTACAACCGCTACGGCGTTGTTATAGATAGCGTGGTGCAGGTGCTCAATGCCGAGCAGCGACAGGCCCACACGCTGACCATGACACTGCCCCGGCCCTGTACCTACTACGACTTTGAAGTGAGGGTTGATGCCAAGACATCGCCCATTGGCAATGCCACCGGCAATCTCTACTTCAAGATACGCAGTAACGACGACTACGCAACGTTTGCCCGCCGGGTGAACGAGGGCGAAACCAAGCTCAACGCCATTTTGCTGCAATCGGTTTCCATTGAAAACGTTGTTGTAGGAAATAACGCCGATAAGCCCTACTGCGGCGTGTTCGAGGGTAACGGATACTACATCAGTATGAGTCTTTCGGGCACCGACGAGGCCCTGGCTCCCTTCCGCTATACCGGTGACGGGGTGCGGCTGCGCAACATTGATATACGAACCGATGTGAACACCAGCCAGAAATTTGCAAGTCAGCTTGTGGGTGTGCACCAGAGCGGTGTGGGCATGATAGAACACTGCAATGCCAACGGAACCATCACGTCTTCCATCAACGGCGACGGCTCGCATGGTGGATTTGTGGGCATGCTCAACGAAGGAGCGCTCTTCATCGACAAGTGCCAAACCAACATCACCATAGCAGGTGCTTCAACCCACAGCTGCGGCGGATACATGGGCTACAGGCGAGCCAATGCCTTCTGCCATATCACCAACAGCTATGCGAGCACATTCAACACCAACAGCACCGGATGTGCCACGTTCATGAGGAGCAGTGCCACCAAGGACCACATCTGGGCAGTTATCACCAACTGCTATTACTGGGATGTTTATGGAGCGGTGCAGGGTTTGAGCACTAAAGGAATCAGCTACGAAGAAAAATCCATACTGTTGGGATGGGTGGGCACCGAATCTTTCTCCCAGCATGCTAACTATGAGAGACTGACATTTGTTCCTGCACCCGCCACCACCGCCAGCATCGACTCCACACCCGACAGAACCATCGAGCAGCCCACCTTCACCGTAACGACTGCAACCAATTCTAACATTCCAAAATTCCAAGTATCAAATCTGTTCGACAACAACCCGAACACAGAATGGTATGTTAACAATGACGCCAAACAAGACGGACTGTGGTTTGTGGAGTTTAAGGCCAACAAAGAGTTTGTGCCGGTTGACATGAAGATCACTTCCTGGGGTTACGACATGAGTGAATACCCCCGGGTGTGGAAGCTGCAAGCCAAGCTGAACGAAAACGACGAATGGACTACGCTACTCGACGTGAGCCTTGCCGAGCCGGTAGAATCGTCATCAAAAACCGTTTTCAACTATCCCATCTTTAACTCACACTTCTACCGCTACTTCCGTTTTGAGGTGTCGGAAACCTTTGAAGACAGCAAATACCTCGACCTTGCCGAGCTTGCACTCAACACCTTCACCCGCGGCAAATACTACTTTGAAACAGCGGGCAAGGTGCTGCCCACCCTCAACTGGACCCAGCTGCAGCAGAGCGTGCTGCTGCAATGGGAAACCGACGGACTGCCCATCGACTACTTCGAGGTGCAGCGACGAACCAAAGACAGCAACGAAGACTGGCAAACCATTGCCACCAACATCAGCGAAACGGAATATGAGGATAAAACCACATCGCCCGTTTACACCTACCACTACCGCGTGCGCTCGGTGAACGATTGCGAGGGACTCTCCTACAACTACACCGACACCATAGAAGGCCACTGCGTGCAAACGGGTATGGTAGATGGCTATGTGCGCTTCCCCGACGGAACGGGCATTGCCGATGTGGTGGTAACGGTGTCGCCCACGCAAGAACACCCGGCCGACGTGGTTCCCGTGGAGGTGAGAACCGACGACAACGGCTACTACAAGGTGGAAGGACTGCGCTACTACACCAACCAGAGCGGACCCTACAACGTGAGCGTGGGCATACCCAGTGATAACCTCTCGGCCGACTGCGCCGGCGGCATTGCCGTCACCTTCGATACCAAGTCGAACCACACAGAAAACCTCATCTTCACCGTCACCAAGGGCTACCGCTTCTCGGGCTATGTGATGTATAACGGAACAAGCATTCCCGTGCCGGGCGTTACCTTCACCGCCAACGGTAGGCAGGTGAGAGCAGCCGGAGGTCCCATAGAAACCGACCGCAACGGTAAGTTCTCGTTCTATCTGCTTGGGGGAGAAACCACCATTCAGGCTCAAAAAGACGGGCACCGCTTCTACGACGACGGCAAGTTTACCTATGACTTCACCACCGACAAAGATGAGATTTATTTCTACGACGACACCCGCGTGACCCTCATCGGGCGCATTGTAGGTGGTAAAGACCAAGGTTCGCTGCCGCTGGGCCACTCGCTCTCGCACAACAACCTGGGCGACAAAGTCACCATGGTGCTCTCGCTCGAAGGCGACAACACCTCGTGGCTGGTTTACGACAACCTGCACAAAAACAAGAAAGAACGCGACACCGTGTTTGTGCACCAGGCACACGACACCAAGTATAACTACCAGACTACCGCACACATAGACCGTCACCGCATAGAGCTGCATGCCGACCCCCACACCGGCGAATACCGCTTGGAACTGCCTCCGGTGAAGTGGAAGGTGATGCAGATTTATGCACAGGGCTACCCCACGCTCTATCAAGACGGGCAGGCGGGCGATGTGATTGACCTCACCAATGCCACCACCTTGCACTCCGACACCCTGAACGGCACTTGGCAGAGCCACGAGGGCAACGGCGTGAGCCAGGTGGTGGTGCAATACCACGCACAGTATAACCGCATCTACCACTCGCCCACACTGCTCACCTACAAGCAGATGACCCTCGACCAGTTCGACTACTTCGGCGACAAGCAGTATATAGCCAAAAACCTGGGGGGCGATAAGAGCACCGTGCCACTGGTTTATCCCAATGCCGATGGCAAAGCCGTTTACACCTTTGGCTATCCCGTGTTCAACATCGACAAGACCTACATCTTCCGACTCTCGGCACAAGAACGCTACTATTGGAACAACAACATGAAGAGCGACACCGTTGACGTGGTGCAGCTGCGCGGCGGAAAGGTTGATGTGTATAACGGCATGGTGAGCAGCACCCACCACGAAACGGTGCAGCTCGACTCGCTGGGGCAGGGCACCGCCTACATCCGTGCCGCACAGATTCCCTACATGCTGACCGGCGAGAATGCCCTGCGCACCATCTCCATGTCGCTCGAACTCGATGGCGTGCACTACGAGGCCGAACCCTTGCGTGCGTACATTCTTAATATATATAGTGCGCCGGGAGCCAAAGACATGCTCACCTGCAGCACACCTCAGCTCATCGACATCCTGCGCGACCCGCCAGGAGGCTCATCGTCAGCCAAGATCAGCAAGGGCTCCACACTGAAATACTCCTACCAGATGGATATGACGTGGAAAGCCGGACTGACGCTCGGATTCAGCGTCGGCACCAAGGTGAACACCTTCACCGGTGTGGTGGCTGCACCAATGGGTGGAGGTGCTACGGCGGGAACCAACAACAACGCTACATCGCTGCTCGCCACCTCGCTCGACCTCGTGTGGTCGGGCAGCGGACAGCGTGCCTTCTCCTACACCATGACTGCCAATGAAGACATCTCCACCAGCAGCCACAACAAGCTCATCGGCTCCAACGGTGACGTCTATATCGGCATGGAACAGAACATTACTGTCAAGCCTGCCACCGCCATCCGCGCACTGCCTGACAGTGTCTTCCGTCTGATGGGCGGTGAGATTGCCGCCAAGCGCATGCTTGAGATTGCACAGGGTCGCGACGAGAAAGACAGCCTCTTCCACCTTGTCAGGGAAGAGGTGGTGACCTACGGCCCCGAGGTAAAGTCAACCTTCGCCTACTCGCAGGACTACATCGTCAAGCAGCTGCTGCCCAACCTCGTTGAGCAGCTCCGCTCACTGATGTTCACTGGCACTGAAGCTGAGGCACAGAAGCAGGCCAACGCCACGGGCAAGCCCGTCTATCTGTCGCTGCTCCAGCCCGACGATGACAAGTTTGCCACCATCAACTTCTACAACGGCCAATACTTCTACTACACCAGCAAGACTACCGGCAGTGCCAAGGGCAACAGCTATAAGATTATCCTGCCCTCTGACATGCAACCCGATGGCAAGGACGAAGTGGCCAACTTCTACAACGCCATGAAGGCATGGATGGAGATGATTGCCCAGAACGAGAAGGAGAAACTCGAAGCCACCGAGCTCGTGCAGAACTTCAGCGTGGACGGTGGTTCGGGTATCAGCTACAGCGAAGACTTCACCAGTGAGTACACATGCATGAACTCCTTCACCAGCCCCATCTCGGCCGCAACAGTTAACTATTTTGACTCCGCTGGAGACGGATGGGCTATTCTCCAAGTGTTGGGTCCCGTCGTGGCCAAGCTGCTTGGCAGCGTGCTGAGTACCTCGGCCGGCGGGGTAAGCACGGCTTACGGACAGGAAGGCGGCAAAGGCAACTCCATGGAGATCCAGTTCTTCGGAGCCTCGTTCAAGTTCTCTCTCACACCGGCCATGGCCTTCAACGTGGTGCCCAAGCACTCGGAGTCGAAAAAGTTCAACCGCAAGGAGAGCTTTACTATCTCCATGGACCGCAAGAGCCATATCGACTTCGATGTCTATCGCGTGAAGACTGGCAACGACAACGTGCAGAACTCCGGCGTGATGGATGTCTTCACCGAGGACAACTTCTACGACCTGGTGGACTACAACGAACCCTATCTGAAGCGCGAACTCGACATGAACGACATCCGCTATGCACGCAGCTTCGTCTACCGCACACGCGGCGGAGCCACCTGCCGACCTTACGAGGGTGAGCGCACTACGCTCTTCTACCGTCCAGGCACCGTACTCGACGAGCGCACCAAGAAGATTGAGAACCCGCAGGTGAAGCTTGACAAGCAGAGCGTGAGTGGCGTGCCCTACGGCGAACCCGCACGCTTCAAGCTCTATATCACCAACGAGAGCGAACAGCCCGAAGCTGCCTACCCGTTCTTCAATATGTGCCTCGATGAAACCTCCAACCCCAAGGGAGCCAAGGTCATGATCGACGGTATGCCGCTCACCGGCAACACGCGCACCATTCAGCTCAACCCGGGGCAAATTCTCACCAAAACCATGGAGGTGTATGCCAGTGAAGACTTCGACTACGAAGACATTGGCATTACCGTGCTCTCCATCAACGACCCCGACTGCTTCCAAACGGCTAAGTTCAGCGTGCACTTCATGCGTACGGCCGGAAATGTGGAGATTTCGTCGCCGGGCGACAAGTGGGTGATGAACACCGATGCACAGCAGGATAGTCAGGGCTACTACATGCCCGTGACCATCAGCGGCTACGACAAGAACCAGAAGAACTTCGACCACATCGAATTCCAATACAAAGAGTCGAACCGGGGCGACGACTACTGGACCAACCTTTGCTCGTTCTATGCCAGCGACTCGCTCATGGCACTCGTCAGCGGCAACAAAGCCAAGATTCCGGAAAACGATGTGATTATTACCCATTTCTATGGCGAGGGCGACGAAATGGAGAAAGCCTACGATTTGCGTGCCGTGCTCTTCTGCCGCAACGGCAACGAGTATCTCACCTCATCATCGAAGGTGCTCAGCGGTATCAAAGACACACGCCGCCCGCAGCTCTTCGACACGCCACAGCCCAAGGACGGCATCCTCAATGCCGGCGACAACATCATCTTCGACTTCTCGGAGAACATCGAGTCGAACTACCTCAGCGGCATCACCAACTTCGAGGTGATGGGCGAGACCAACGAGAACAACATCCAGGAGGAACCCTCGCTGAAGTTTGAAAAGAAGAGCTATGCCGAAACCGAGGCACAGCGCAACTTCTCTGACAAAGACTTCACGCTCGACATGATGATCAAGCCCGATACTACAGCCGTTGACATGCCTATCTTCAGCCACGGTATCGACGGACACCGCTTGCAGCTTTGGCTTACAGCCGAGAAATACCTCAAGGTGGTGGTTAACGACTCCACCTACCTCGGCAATAAAAAGGTTACAGGTAGCGGCTTCCACCACATCGCCATGGTTATTGACAACACCCACCAGCAGCTGCGACTCTACAACGACTCGCTGGTAGGTGAGTTCGACGACGTAGCCTACAGCGGATACGGCCCCCTTATCTTCGGCGCCACCAACGAAGCTGATGTCTCCACGCGCAAGCACTACAGTGGGCGCATGCTGGAAACACGCCTTTGGAGCCGCGCCATGACTCCCGACCTGCTCTTCTCTACCTATTCCGAGCGCCAGCTCACTGGCTATGAGATGGGACTCGTCGACTACTATCCCATGAACGAAGGCGAAGGCCAATACCTCACCGACATAGCCACGGGTGCCCACGCCAAGCTCGTAAACACCTCATGGGCACTGCCGCGTGGCATGTCGCTTCACCTCGACTGGAGCGAGCAGAAGGATGTGAAGGGCATGAAGCTGCTGTCCAAAGCACTGAGCCGCAACGAGGAGTCGGATTACACACTCATGTTCTGGTTCAAGACCGATGTAAACGGACGAGGAGCACTGCTGAGCAACGGCTCCGGACGTACCACCGACACCCATGCCCGCGACAACTTCTTCATCGGATTCGAGGGAAGCAAACTGAAATACCGCACCAACGGTATGGAGCTCGTCATTCCCGGCGACTACAGCGACGGACAGTGGCACCACTATGCCATGACCGTGAACCGCGCCCATCATGTGGCCAACATTTATCTCGACCGCTCGCTCAAGCATAGCTTCTACACCGACTCGCTCGGCGGTATCGACGGCAACGACATCTATCTGGGTAACATGGTGTGGTATAACCAGGGAACCACCGGTGCCAACGTGCTCCATCAGGAGAACGCGCTCACCGGAAACATCGATGAGCTGTGCCTCTTCGGACAGGCTCTGCCGCAATCGCTCATACAGCGTTATAGCGTGAAGAGTCCGAAGGGCGACGAGAAGGGACTCATCACCTACATGGGCTTCAACCGCCAGGAGCGCATCAAGAACAACGACTACGTGCTCCATCCCTACGCCCTGAACCAGATCATCAAGAAAGACATCGACGGAACAATCATCGACGAGCACGACTCGCTCTTTGTTGACCCCATAGCCACTGTCATCACCCACATCGACCAAGAGTCAGGAGCCCCCGTGCAGGCCTTCCAGGAACTGAAGAACCTCACTTACAGCTTCGTGGGACGCGACAACCAGCTCATGGTCAGCCTGAAGGAGAACAACAGCCGCATCAACAAGCGCAACGTCTATGTCACCATCTCCGACATCCCCGACCTCAACGGCAACTACATGGGGTCGCCGGTGACAGCTGCCTTCTATGTTGATCGCAACCCGTTGCGTTGGGAAAAGAAGAACGTTGACGTCAAATCCTATCATGAAATGGGACAGGGATTCACCACCCACATCATCAACAACAGTGGAGCTTCCCATACCTATACGCTGCAGGGTTTGCCCAAATGGCTCACAACCAGTAAGGTTTCCGACATCATCGGACCGCAGGAGACCCAGAGTATCGACTTCGAATTAAGCAAAGACCTCAATGTGGGCACCTACGACCACGTCATCTACCTTGTTGACGAGGACGACATGTACGAACCGCTCATGCTCAGTATCACCGTCGAAGGCGATGAGCCAGGGTGGTATGTCAACACCGAAATAAAACACTTCTCGATGAACATCATCGGACAAGTGCGTCTCGGCAACGACATCGTCACTGACGAGCGCGACATCGTGGCTGCCTTCAATAGCAAAGGCCAATGCTTAGGCAAAAGCAATGTGAGCTTCAATCCGGCCACCTCACAGAGCGCGCTCTACCTGACCGTATTCGATTCTACAACCGTCAAGCAGCCGCTCAACTTCAAGCTGTGGCACTACAAGACAGACAAGACCATGGTGCTGACCCCCTCACAGGACATCAACTTCCAGTCGGGACAGATTGTCGGCAGCATCGACAACCCCGTCATCTTCAGCACTGGAAGTTCCTATGAGCAGACGCTCTATATCTACAAGGGGTGGAACTGGGTATCGCTCAATGTCTATAGCGATGCTTTCCGCAACGGCCTCAACCTGCTCAACAGATTCGATTGGGAGGACGGCGATATCGTTACCGATGACTCCGATAACCTCACGCTCGTCTATAAGAACGGACAGTGGCTCTCCAACAAGGGTACCGTCATTGGAAACGCCAGTATCTCGCCAACCAAGAGCTACCGCATCAAGGCCCGCTTCTCTACCAGCGTAGAGATTCCCGGCAACATCATCAAGCAGAATAGTCTGCGCACCATTACCGTGGAACCGGGATGGAACAACATTGGCTATACACCCATGCTCAACCTGCCCATCGAAACCGCACTGGCCCAATACTACGACCATGCCAAGGAAGGCGACGTGGTAAAGAGCCAAGATGAGTTTGCCATGTTCACCGTCAACATGGGCAAGGGAGAATGGCACGGCAACCTGAAGTACATGCATCCGGGACGGGGCTACATGCTCAAGCGTATGGGAACCGACACCGTGAAGTTCGTCTATCCGTTCTACGAGCCGGGCACCACGTTCTTCGATAACACTTCGGCTGCCAGCCGTGCTTCCAAGGTCATGAACACCGACCACGCCCACACCATGTCGCTCGTGGCCAAGGCTTTCGGTATCGAACTGGCCGAGGGCGACCGTCTGCTGGCCTTTGTCGACAACGAACTCTGTGGCACTGGACTCCAGAGCGACTCTATCTTCTTCATCAGCATCTGCGGCGACAAGCCTGCCGCCCTCTCCTTCGCCATCGAACGCGACGGCGAGATCATTGCCAAGACTGGCGAGGTGATGACCTACGAGAACAATGCCGTGAGCGGAACACCTCTGCAGCCCACAGCCATCAACTTTGTGCGCAGCGACGCCCTGCCCACCCACGGATGGTACACACTCGAAGGAATCAAACTCGAAGGTGCCCCCAAGCAGAGAGGCGTATATATTTATAATGGTAAAAAACATATCATCAGATGAAAAAGACAATCCATATCATGATGCTGATAGCAGCCCTCACCATTGCGTGGGGCTGCTCATCAGACTCGTCGGACGGCGGCAACTACACATTCACCACAAGCACCGCACGCCCCGACTGGGCCATTGACTGGTATAACAACGAGCCGGCTCCAAACTGGGAGGAACCCAACCAGAACCTCTTTGAGCACTCCATGTATATCATTCTTACACTTCCCGAGAACCTTGTCCCCTTTTCTACCGATGACGACCTGATGGCGGTGTTTATCAACAACGAGTGTCGCAGCGTTGCCAAGGCCAGCCCGTTGGAAGACGGGAGCAAGGTGTACTTCGTCAATACGGTGAGGGGCAACGACACCGACAAAGAGGTGTACTTCACGCTGAAATATTACAGCGGCGGACTGCGCCACACCTTTGTCATCGATGGTACCGATCAGTATGTGCCCGACCTCATCTTGGGCCTTGACGAGGATTTTGTACCCAACATCATGGCAGGCAGCACCAAGTATCCCTGCCAGATGATGATAGACCCGGTACTGTCCGAGAAGCTGCCCTTCACTCCCTCGCCCGACGACCTGATAGCAGTCTTCGTGGGCAACGAATGTCGCGGTGTGGCTCGGGCACAAGAATCCACGTCGATGGTCATCTATGGCCGACACGATGGCGAAGAGGGAACGCTGCGCTACTACAGCGCCGAGCAGAAAGGCATCTATACGTTCAACGAGAAGCTGACCATCCAAGCCCTTTCGCAGCCCATCGAGGTGCCGCTCTCCTTCTGATACAACCAATAGTAACTATTTTTTTAAAAGATACAAATGATGAAAAAAAGCTTGTGCCGGTTCGCCCGGCTCTTTCCACTGCCGCTTCTGGCAGCCCCCCTGTTCTTTGCGTCATGTTCGTCTGACGATTCCATGACGCCCATCGACGAAGTCAAAACGCCCCAGCGCCCCATCAGCGTTGAGGTGAGCGAGGCCCCATTTGGCAATACCACGGAGGCCCGTCAGCTGACCCGTGCCGCCATTACCGACCTCACCTCATTCAGTGCTTTCACAATGACTGCCAATAATGATCGTATTCCTGTTGAAAAGAAAAACGGTAGTTGGGTAGTCGATGGCTTTTGGCCAGATGGTGTTGACGGTAATACTTCTGTCAACTTCTATGCTTATAGCAATGGGGATTATAATGACAACAGTGGCACACCTTACATCAGCTTCAGCATGGACGAGAATGCTTCTGCCCAGCACGATCTGCTGGTGGCTAAAAATACGGTATCTTACAACGCCCATCAGGGGAAAGTTCCCCTCACGTTCGACCATGCCTGCGCTGCCTTGGCGTTCAATGTGAAGATAACGAATACGCTGAAAACTGATAAGCTAAGCAACTCATCGCTGACAATCAATAGTATCGTGCTGCGCAATGTCAACAACACGGGGCGCTATTACTTCGGTGGCACACCTGCCTGGCAGAATGTAAGCGGCTCAGCCTACTACACGCTGACTAGCGGAAACATTACCGTTGATACCGAAGCTCAGGCACTCAGTAGCAATTATCTCTTCGTAATTCCACAGAGTAGTGAAGCCACCTATCTGGATGTCACCTACACCTTCTCAGGACAAAAAAAGACTTCTGCCACCATTCCCCTTTCTGTGAACTGGGAGGCTGGCAAACAATACACGATCAATATCAAACTTGGCACAACACTGATTCAATGATGAAAAAGATATATAACAAACCCACCCTAAACATCGTGCTCCTAAAATCGAGCACGCACCTGCTGACTGGCAGTGAATTTCAGGTGAATAGCTATCGAGACGGTGGTACAACCACAGTCGGAGATGAGAAAGAAGAATAATATCATTTATTGTTTTTCTTCCCAATGCGTTTGGTTACGCCGATGGCACCTGTCGGACAGACGAGGCGGCAGAGATGACAGCCTACGCACTTGGTGCCTATTAGGCGGGGACGGCGGGTCTCCTTATCAAAGACGATAGCCTGATGACCACCGTCGTTGCAGGAAATTTCGCAGCGGGCACAGCCAACACACAGTTCTTTGTCGAACTTCGGATAGATGATGGTGTCGCGGTCCAGATGGTCGGGCATCAGGAACTTTTCCAATCGCTCGCCAACGAGTTCGCTCAACTCAGAGATACCGCGCTTGACCATATAGCGCTGCAAGCCGAGGATGAGATCATCGATGATGCGATAGCCGTATTGCATCACGGCGGTACACACCTGTACGTTGTTGCAGCCTAACTGGATGAACTCCATGGCATCGCGCCACGTCTCGATACCGCCGATACCGCTCAACTGGAGCCTACCTCCAACCCCTCCCCAAGGGAGGGGAGTTTGATGAGACCCAGCCTCAGTTTCTACAATCTGTCTATCCAGACTCCCCTCCCTTGGGGAGGGGCTGGGGGCGGGCTTCATCTGTGCCAATTCCAAAATATGCCGCAGGGCGATGGGACGCACGGCGCGGCCGGAGTAGCCCGAGATGGTGCGCTGTCCTGACACCTCCGCATCGAAGGTCATCGTCACGCTCTTGATGGTGTTGATGGCCGAGATGGCATCGGCACCAGCCTCTACGCAGGCTGCGGCGGGTTCCGTGATATGGGTGATATTGGGTGTCATCTTCGGAATGACGGGTATCTTTACGCTCTGCTTCACGCAAGCGGTATAGGTTTTTACCAGTTCAGGACTCTGCCCCACGTCGCTACCCATACCCTTGTGCTTCATCTGCGGACAAGAGAAGTTCAGCTCCACGGCATCGCAGCCGGCCTCCTCAGCCATCTTCGCCAACCTCATCCACTCATCCTCGGTCTGTCCCATAATAGAGGCGATGACCACTTTCGTGGGATAGTCCTGCTTCAGTCGGCGCAGAATGTCGAAGTCTTCCTCTACTGGGTTCTCGCTCAACTGTTCCATATTACGGAAACCGTAGAAGTCGCCGTGCGTGGCATTGTTGTGCATAGCGTCAAAACGTGGCGACACCTCCTTGATCTCCTGCAGACAAATGGTCTTATAAAAGACACCTGCCCAGCCGGCATCGAATGCTTTCGCTACCATCGCGTAGTTGGTACATACCGCCGACGAGGCGAGGAAGAACGGATTCTCACACTTGATGCCGCAAAACATGATATTGAGCGAAGGAGCGTTGACTATTGACCATTGACCATTGACCATTGACCATTCAAGGTTAACATCATCGGGATGGATGCTACGCAACATCTCCTTAATGCGGATAGGCCAGTTATAGTGGATGCAAGCCTGTTCTGCCCGTTCCAAATCGGCATCGGTGCAGTCCTTTACCCATTTCAAGGCAGGCTTGTGGTTATCGAAACGGATAGCACGGATGGCACGTGCGGGGTCGCCCGTCTTACACGCCTTGGTACAGGGTGCATCTTGGCACAGCAAACAACGGCTGGCCTCCTCGTAGATATTAAGTCGTCTCTTCATAGTTTTGGTGTTTTTAATTATTGTTGACATTTTCGAATTTGTCACTACTTAATGGCAGATCTGAGATGACGGCAGCGAGCATCTGCCCGGCATCGATATCACTCTTCAAATGGTGACCAAAGACAACCCTGTTCATAGCGTAGGCGTAGGCACGGAGGGCCAGATCGTTGACAGTGGCTGCGCCGCATATAACGAGGATGGCGACGAGCATCCATAGCGTTGTCTTGTTCATAGTCTTAACAGTTTTTACCCTAACAAGGTGCGTGTGCCCTCAAGGATATCGATAAGTTCGTCCATCTTGGCGGCTCGCAACATGGCGATGCGGGTCTGACGGAAGTTGGGAATGGCCTTGAAGATAGGCGTAGCTGCCAGGTGGCGACGGGTGTGCAGAATGCCACGTGTCTCGTCGATACGCTCCACGTTGATGCGCAGTTGTTCCTCAAGGATGTCCAGCTTCTGGTTGAAACCAAACGCGGGGTCTGTCTCGTTTCTATCGATGTAATCGCGTATCTCCTTGAAAATCCAGGGACGGCCGAAGGTGGCGCGCCCCACCATGATAGCATCTACGCCGTAGGTCTCGAAAGCGCGCTTGGCATCTTCGGGTGAGGTGATGTCACCATTGCCGATGATAGGGATATGGATGCGGGGATTACGCTTCACCTCGCCAATCAGCGTCCAGTCGGCCTCGCCGGTGTACATCTGAGCACGGGTACGACCGTGGATGGTCAAAGCCTGGATGCCGCAGTCCTGTAGCTGTTCGGCCAGCGTGGTGATGATGAGTTGCTCGTGGTTCCAACCTAAACGGGTCTTTACGGTAACGGGCAGCGTCACGGCATCTACCACCTTGCGGGTGATCTCCAGCATCTTGGGGATGTTTTGCAGCATACCGGCACCGGCTCCCTTACCAGCCACCTTCTTCACCGGACAGCCGAAGTTCAGGTCAATGAGGTCAGGGCCGGCCTGTTCCACAATCTTCGCGGCCTCGACCATCGCATCTACGTCGCGTCCGTAGATCTGAATGCCCACGGGTCGTTCCTCGTTGCTGATGGTCAGCTTCTGTTGCGTGGATTTCACATCGCGTATCAGTGCCTCTGCCGATACGAACTCCGTATATACCATAGAGGCTCCGAACCGCTTGCACAGCAGTCGGAACCCGATATCTGTCACGTCCTCCATAGGTGCCAGGAACACCGGCTGAGGCCCAAACTCTATGTTTCCTATCTTCATTTCGTTGGCAAAGGTACAAATAAACAAATAGAAAACCAAAACATTTATGGACTTTCTCGAGGGTCCACGCGGACTTTAAGTTGCCTCTGGTATATCACTCCAGCGTGTGGTATAGCAGGGACTACGGAAATCGTGTTTGATGCTGTTTGTGTATTGCTGAGAGCCAAGGACGATGGTTTCTGAGCCGTATTCACGATTGATCTTATCGAGGACTTCATCAAGCCGCTTCATTTTCTCATGACGTTCAGAATCGTAGTCGATGAAATTGGTCTGTACGCCATTGTCAGGACTGATGCCCATTACGATGACACCAGCACGCTTATAATGGTAGCCCAGACGGAAGATACGCTCCGTACAGCGGGTCGCCGCCTGTACAATTTGCTGGGTGGAGTTCGACGGTGTCAAGAGTCTTTCCTCAGCCATATTCCAGTACTGAGGCAAGTCTTCACGAAAATGGTTGGTATCGAGCAACAGTTCGTAGGCACTGCGATTATCGGCCTTGAAGGTGATGCGGAACACAGGGGCGATATCATTGGGCTTTGTGTTGGGTACTTTGATGGTCAGTCCGTTGATGCCGTGGGTGAACTCCACGTCGCCACCACCAAGGAGCGTCACTTTCTCTACCTCACCGCTATAAGAAGGCTCGGCAATAGAGAAGGCCTTGAAGGTGAAGTCACCAGCAGCAGGCCAAGCCATAATGGTGGCATAGACGACTGGTTGGTCGTTTGGGGCCTGTACATAGCGCACATCCTGAGCCGAGTAGGCCTGTCCCTCGTTGAAGCCCTGGGCATTCATGGGGTTGGCAGCCTCAGCAAGGGGACCCTCGCCGAAGGTCTTCCACATACGCGTACCATAGATACTCTCACTGTTGATGTCCATCCAAGCCTTGATGTCGGCCAGCACCTTACGCTCCTTGTCATCGATGGTACCATTGCCCTTCACGGGGATAGAGAGCAACAGGTTACCGTTCTTTGACACCACGTCGATGAGCATACGGATCACGGTAGCACCACTCTTGTAGCGATTGCCGTCGTACACCCCTTGGTTGTAGTGCCAGTCACCAATGCAAGTACAGGTCTGCCAGTAAGCCTCCTGGGGGCGATCGGGGATACCACGCTCTACGTCCCACATCATGTAGCCCTTCTGTTCTTTGGTGAGCTGCTTGCCGGTGACCACCACCTGCTGCTTACCGTCGTGACCGGCTGCGCTGTGGTTGTAGTAGTGCTGCAGGATGTTTTTACCAATCTGGTCGTCGCAACCATAGAAAGGCATCGCCGTGTCATCGAAGTAGATCATGTCGGGATCGTAATCGTTAATGAGTTCCAGCACACGATTCTGGAATTTTTGCTTGTAAGCCTGTGAGGGCTGTGAAGCACCGTTACCCCAGTCCCACTGACTATGAATGGTACCACTGCTCTCCCAACCTGAAGAATGGGTGTGGTTCTGAGCGTAGAGCTCCTGTGGGTCGAGTCCTTCCCACCACTTGCCAGCACCATCAGCCTTGGTCAGGTTGCCATCGTATTTCTGAGAAGGCTCCAACCAAGTCCAGGCATGGGAGGCATGAATACTTACACCCAAAGGCAGACCTTCAGCCTTACAGGCTTCGCTCCATCCCTTGACGAGGTCTTTCTTTGGTCCTATGTTCACCGAATTCCACTCCTGATAAGGAGAGTTCCATAGGTCAAAATTGTCGTGGTGGTTTCCCAATGCCATGAAGTAGCGGGCACCTACACTCTTGTAGAGGCTCACCAGTTCCTGCGGATTCCACTGGTCGGCCTTCCAGGCGTTACAGAGATCCTTCAGTCCAAAATCCTTGGGATTGCCATAGTGGCTCACATGATAGTTGTACTGTCCGCTACCCTCGTAATACATAAAGCGGGCGTACCAGTCGCCATCCTCGGCCTGACACTGCGGTCCCCAATGGGCCCAGATACCGAACTTTGCGTCTTTAAACCACTCGGGACATTCCCATGCGCTGAGTGATTCCCAGTCGTTTCCAAACGTACCCGTCTTTACGGTTACATCCTCTGTCTGTGCATTGATTGACGTAGCAAATGCAGTCAGTAACAATGTAAGTAGTTTTCTCATAAATGTAGTATTTTAGTTAGTTATTAATTTCGGGTGCAAAGGTAGGTAAAAATCATGTAACGGAATATCAGAATATGATTCTTTGATAGGACAAAATTATCAAGGTTCGCTGATAATGATTTTTCCGTTATCAGCCAGCCACCTCTCTTGGAAGGAACGACGGGCCGCCCATGCCACGTCATTGATAAATGCCAGGTTCATGGCAGCTCCTACCGCTGTACCAATAATGGGGATGGCTTGCGAGGCTTTTCTCTTGGTAATGTTAATACCTAATTGCTTGGCCAACTTCTTGATTCCCAGTATAGCCACCTCCATTCCGTATTTCTTGGTTGCTGCCGTTTCTGCCATTTCTTTCCATGTCATGGTGGCAATGGTTCTGTTCATGGCCTGCAGGGTAGTCACTGATACCGCCTTTTCTTGAATCGTATTAGCACCCGCTGCCGCCATGATGGCGTACACGTATTGCTGATCGGCCTCTGTCTTACATTCATAGCCATAGCACAAACCTATTTTATGAATGGTACGCAGACCAAGGGTTATCAGCGTCGGGACATCAATCGCCATTCCGGCAACTCCGAAAAAGCCTGCTGCCCCACCCTCCGTCGTTGCTATGGCATTAGCCCAGTTGTGTACGCCGTTGGCCAGTCTGTCTGAGAGTTCCAAGTCTTTATGCCTGAGTTCCTGAATACTACTTATTTTGCCGTCGCGCATAATGTCCTTTGAATCCGTCAGACCCTCAGCCAGCCAGTTGCTTGCCACCAATGCCCCCTTGATAGCCTTTTGGGGAATCACCTGCTGAACAACCCATGTCACGGGCTTCATGGCAAAGTTCAATGACTGAGCTACGACACCAGGTGTCATCTCTTCCCATTTAACAATCTCGTTAAACTGGTTTTTCTCGTAAAGAGAGATCAGGTCAGTTATCTTCTTCTTGTTCATCACTTCAACAGATGGTAGGTGCCACCGGCCAGTGGGCGCACCACCCCTTTCATCTCCAGCTGGAAGAGCAGGGCGGTGAGCTGTCCGATGGGGATGTTTGTCTTTACGGAGAGCTGGTTGAGCTGGAAATCGCCGCATTCATCAAGGACTCTGGCGATTCTCTGTTCGTCATCACTGAGGTCGGGGAAGACGGTTCGCTCTATGCCTTCAGTCTGTGCCTGCTGACGCTTTGCATCTGTCTGCCAACCCATAGCATTTACAAAATCCTCGGCACTAGTGATGAGCGAGGCCCCGTTGTCGCGAATCAGTTGGTTGCAGCCTTCGCTATAGGTAGCACCCACGGCACCAGGGAAGGCGAAAACACCCCGGTTATAGTCCATAGCGATGCGTGATGTGATGAGACCGCCGCCCCTTGCTGCACTCTCCACCAGTATGGTGGCATCGCTCATGCCAGCCACGATGCGATTGCGCTTCACGAAGTTCAGTTTGTCGGCCTTCGTCCCGGTCATGTATTCCGTAAGCAGACCGCCCTGTCTCAACATCCGTTTCGCCGTTTCACGATGGGCAGTAGGATAGATCTCGTCCAGTCCGTGAGCCAGTACGCCCACAGTCTCATAGCCATTCTCCAGCGCATGGCGATGGGCACAGATGTCTACGCCATAGGCCAGTCCGCTGACGATGAGCACCTCTGGGCAGAGCCGTTTCAGGTCGCTGACGAACCGGCGTATCAGGTCTTGTCCGTAGGTGGTACAGTGACGGGTACCTATGATATTGATGACGCGCCGCTGGTTCAAGTCGGCCGAACCCATATAATATAAAAGGATGGGGGCATCGGGACATTCTCTGAGACGCTGGGGGTAGTCCTCAGTGTCGAGCAGCAGCGGTTGGATATGGTGCTTGGTGATAAACTCCATCTCCTGGGCGGCACGTGTCAGCGGCAGCGACCAGTCCTTCAGGCTGGCAACCAGTCGGTCGCTACAACCGGGCATCACATCCTTGATATCGTTGCGATGCTCATAGACGGCTTGTCCGCCTCCCAGTTCGCGGTACAGGTGGAGGGCGGTCTGGAAGTTGAAGCCCGTCATGCGGGTCAGGGCAATGGAGTAATAGACTTCTTGCTCGTTCATGCTATATACCGCTGAAACGCTGCATCATACTCTGGGCTATTGCCCAGGCGTCCGTTGATGAGGCACACCAGCTCTATCTTCCCACGGAAGCAGAGCTGCTCGTCGCTGGCACGGTAGATGTCCTGGTGGAACACGTACTTGATGCCTTCTTTCGTGAGCTTCAGACGTGAGATAAACTCATCGTCTGGTCGCAGGGGTACCTTGTATTGCAGTTGCATACGTGCCACCACGGCATCAACGCCTTTTTCGTGCATCTCGGCAAACGAGAGTCCGCATTCCTTCAAGAACAGGTGGCGCGTGTGTTCGCAGTAGTGTACGTACTGGGCATTGTTCACGATGCCCTCGATGTCGCATTCATAGTCGCGCACTTCCATGCGTGTTTCAAAGATGTAATTATTCATTGTTCTTTTTCGTTATTACGTTATTTCGTTATAACGTTATTACGCCTTTAAATATTCATATCCAATTCTGCACCGCAGGCAGTCCTTGCGGTCGCAGTATTCTTTCTTCAGTTGGATGAGGGCCTGACTGTCGCCTGCCGTCTGCACCTCCAGTCCGCACTCCTTCCACATACGGATAATGTGGTTGTCCTCGGCTTTCAATTGCTCTAAGAGGTCGAAGGCACGGTCGCACAGATCCTCACGCTGGCGATGTCGGCCTACGGCAAAGAGCATGGGGATAGCGGTGTTGATAATCATCAGATTCGCTGACGACACCGATGTCTTCTTGGTGCTTTTCGGACTCTCGGCACCAAACATGAAATGCGTCTCCCAATATGGTGTGACGTGGGTCTGTAGCAACTGACGTAGCTGTTCTATGGTCTCACATTCCAGCAGGGCACTCAGTCCAGCCTTCCTCTCATAGTAGAGGTTAGCCAACTGCGCGATGCGGATATGGGGGAAGTTCTGCGGACGCAGACGCAAGAAGCGCCACGGCGTAAAATCCATCGGGGTGAGCGAGAACTTATGAGCCAGGTAGAGGTATTCATTACGCAGCTTGGCAAAGTAACCGTCGTTGAGGGCCGCCGCCTGATAGTGCTCGGGGATGCTCTCCAGTTGTAGCAGTCCTGCCTGTCCCATGAAGAAAGCCTCGATTTGGAAGAGGTCGTCGCGGTGTTTGCCTACAGCATGGAGCGGCACGTTCTTCGCCCACATCTCAAAGGCCTCGCCGTTGATGCCAAAACCGTAGTTACGGGCTAAAGTAACGAAGTAACCGTCTTCCCATGAGCCGTTGCACTGCTCTACGCGTTTCTGGATAGCTTGTGTCTTCTGTTCCAGACGTTCCGTCTGCAGTGCTGCCAGCCACGAATGCACCTGTAGGCGCGTCAGGTCGGGGATGATCTTATAGCACGGTGGGTACTGGTCGTTGTGCAATAGCTCCTCGTAGTTCTCTTTCAGCGAAGCGGGAATCTGTACCACCATCTGTGGCAGGTAGTTGCCATCCTGTGTCTTCACGTCCATATCGGCCTCGCTCACCACGTGGAGCACCACGTTGTTATACCGTGGGTCGCGGTCGTGGCAATGGTGATACCAGTCGCTTGCCCTAAGGTGTATCTCCACGTTGCCCACCCATAGCGTGCTGCCTATCTTTACTTTCGCATTGAAGAAGTCTGGGCCTGCATTGCGATTGAGCAGTCCCGGATCAAGTATCTCCACAACACGTCCGTCGGTGGTCAGCAGGTCGCCGAGTGGCAGCATCTTATGTTTCCAAACGTAGTGAAGCAGTCGTTCCATACTGTTATAATGTTCTAACGCTGCAAATTTACTATTTTTCTGAGGAATAAAGGGGGAAAAGTAATCTTTTTTAGTCAAAAAAATTGTCATTTAAAAAAAAATGATTATTTTTGCGGCATCTAATAACAGTTATTGGAGGATTTAAAGGGGTTCCATCTTTCAATAACAGAAAACAAACCAAGAACCCTACCTTTTTATTATTATGAAAAAATTATTTTTGATGGGAGCTATGCTCGTTTGTGGTCTGGTAGCTAATGCACAGTTTATTCTGACCCCACAGGTCGGTGCTACGTTGTCAACTCTTACTGATACGGATAACAATAAGATGAAGGTAGGCATTGTTGCCGGTGCTAACTTAGAGTATCCTGTTACTGCTGCTTTGAGTTTCTCCGGCGGTCTGCTCTATAGTATGCAGGGAACCAAGATTAAGGATGCAGACGATGCCACCAAGATGGATTATCTGAATATCCCCATCCTGGCTCAGTATAAGATTGCTGACGGCTTCAAGATTAAGGCAGGTGTACAGCCCGGTTTCCTGATGTCAGCAAAGATAGGATCAAAAGATCTCAAGGATGAATGCAAAACCTTCGATTTGTCAATTCCTATGGGTATTTCATACGAGTTCTCAGACTTCGTGATCGATGCCCGCTACAACCTGGGTCTGACGAAGACTAATAAAGAAGGTGACGAGAGTATAAAGAACAGCGTCTTTATGCTGACCTTAGGTTACAATATTCCTTTCTAAGAATACCGTTAATTATTAATGATATCAGCACCGTTGCTCTGAGGAGTGACGGTGTTTTTTTTAGTAATTATTCGACTTAAACTGTTTAAATATACAACATCTATCATTAAATATAAGGAGAAAAGAAAGAAAAAATACAAAAATTTTCTTTGAGTAAAAAAAAATGAGTAAATTTGCAGCGTTTTTATAGATAGGTAAGAAATAATAGGAACGCGTATATATATGGTAGTTAATAAAATTTTAAATTGGTATTTCAAGAGAGAATCGCTGCCATACTGGTGTCTGTTGCTTGCAGATACAGTAATAGTTTTTCTGTCAACAATCTTTGCTTTCTGGATATTTGAGAAAACCCAGCTGTTGTTTAATGAACGCTTCGATGTCATCTTCACTGCGCTTTTTTACGCAGCGTTAAGTCTGATTTCATCAAAAGTGTTCAGAACCTATAGTGGGGTGGTCAGATATTCATCGTTTGTAGACCTGATGCGTGTGTTCTATGCATTCCTGCTGAATGTTGTGCTGGCAGTAATCATTTCCACAATATTGCAGCATTTCGGCATCACGCTGATTGCGGCCTTGACCCAGACACAGACGGTCATAGCCTTTATCATCGCCATGCTGTGTATGTGGGGCATGAGAATATTGGTGAAAGCCCTCTACGACATTGCCGTAACCGACAAGAAAGCCATGCGCGTGCTGATTTACGGTGCATTGAGTGGTGGTGTAGGCTTGGCAAAGAATATCCGTAGCCAGAAACCGCCGAAGTTCCATCTGCGCGGTTTCATCTCTCACGACAAACGTGCGAAGCACATAGAACTGATGGGTGAGAAGGTGTACAACGTAGATGATGATAATCTGGCTGCCATTATCAAACGCGACAAGATCGAGGCTATTCTGGTATCGCCGCTGCGTGTCACGGAATTTCGTGAAAATCAGGAGTTGCAGGATATGCTCATTGCTAACGGCTGTAAGATCTTCATGGCACAACAGGCTAAGGAGGCCAGTATCAAGGACGGACAGCTCACCGAAGAGGATATCCAGAGTATGCAGCTGAAGGAGGTGTCGGTAGAAGACCTGTTGCCTCGTTCAGAGATTAAGGTGGATATGAAATCGGTTGGCGAACTGCTCACCGGCAAGCGTGTGCTGATTACCGGTTCGGCTGGTTCCATAGGCTCTGAGATGGTGCGCCAGATAGCTATTTTCAAGCCTGAGAAGATGATGCTTATCGACCAGGCTGAGACTCCCGAGCACGACATCCGACTGATGATGGCCAACCAGTATCCTGACATCAAGGCCGAGACGGTGGTCACCAGTATCTGTCGCCAGGACCGCATGGAGCATATCTTCAGTGAGTTCAAGCCCGACTACGTGTTTCATGCCGCAGCCTATAAGCATGTGCCGATGATGGAGGATAATCCTTCGGAAGCAGTAGAAAACAATATCTTAGGAACGAAGATTATTGCCGACCTCTCTGTGAAGTACGGTGTCAAGAAGTTCGTGATGGTTTCTACCGATAAGGCTGTAAATCCTACCAACGTGATGGGTTGCTCAAAGCGTATCTGCGAGATTTACGTGCAAAGTCTGAACAGCGAATTGCGTAAGCGCAATAAAAAGAAGATTCAAAGCGACGGGCCTGAATTTATGAATTATACACAGTTCGTGACCACCCGCTTCGGCAATGTGCTGGGATCAAACGGATCGGTGATACCATTGTTTAGGGAGCAAATCAAGAAAGGAGGTCCGGTGACCGTGACCGACGAGCGCATCGTGCGCTTCTTCATGCTCATTCCTGAGGCCTGTAAACTGGTGTTGGAAGCTGGTACAAAGGGTAACGGCGGCGAGATCTTCGTCTTCGATATGGGTAAGCCGGTGAAGATTGCCGAGCTGGCCAAACGTATGATAGCCCTGTCTGGAGCCAAGAACGTGAAGATAGAGTTCACCGGACTGCGTGAGGGTGAGAAACTCTATGAGGAGGTTCTGAACGAACTGGAGGGCACCAAACCCACGTTCCACGAAAAGATACGTATTGCAGAGGTGCGCGAATATGAATATAGCGAGGTGAACCGACAGATAGAAGAACTCGTAAGCATTGCCAAGCACTTCGACAATATGGCTACCGTCAAGAAGATGAAAGAGATTGTGCCGGAATACAAAAGCAACAACTCAGTGTACGAAATACTGGACAAGAAATGATCAACAATTGACGAATAAAGTATCAATATGAGGGGATGGATTTTTTCATCCCCTTTTTTGTCGCCTAAAACCATTTGGAATGGCTTGTAAAATTGTTTACCTTTGCATTCGGAAACGGGAGTACTCCAATACCCAACCACAGTTAACAATTTATTCTAACCATTTAAAACACAAAAGTATTATGAGTTTGATTTATCACAAGTATCAGAACAAAAACGAGGATTCAAAGGCTTATGGCAAGTGGTACGCAAGAGCCGTCATTAAAGAGACTGTCAGCATTGAGGAAGTGGCACTGAAGATGCAGGACAACTGCACCGTGAAGCGCGCCGATATCCTTGCAGTACTCAGTGAACTGGGACCCACCATCACCGAAATGCTACAGAGTTCCAAGGGTGTCAAGATTCCTTATCTGGGAACCTTTAAGCTGGGAATCAGTTCAGAGGGTGCCGATGCTCCCGAGAATTTCACCGTACGTAAGAATATCAAGGGCGTACACGTGCTCTTCCGTCCAGAATCCACCTATGATGCCAACGGCAAGTATAGTCATAACATGACCCGAGGCGTGCGACTGATGGAGGATACTGAGTACACCTCGCCGAAGGATGAGAATCAGCAGGGCGACATCGAGAACCCCTAATGAATGAAAGTACTAATACAAAAAAATGTACGCACGACTCTCTCGTGCGTACATTTTTTTATATATATAGCCTAATTCTATTTCTCAGTCTCAACAGGTTCAGCAGTCAGATCCTCAAATCGATCCTTACGGCTCATAGTGAGATATGCGGTAGGAGCAGCAATGAAGATAGATGACAGCGTACCGAATACAACACCCAGAATCATAGCGAAGGCGAACGAACGGATGCTATCGCCACCCAGGAAGAAGATAGTGAGCAACACGATCAACGTGGTCACTGAGGTGTTGATAGTACGAGCCAGGGTCTGGTTCAGTGAGTCGTTGAACAGACGCTTGCGGTCGCGCTTTGCATAGAGCTGCATATTCTCACGGATACGGTCGAATACCACCACCTTATCGTTGATAGAGTAACCGATAACGGTCAGGATAGCACCGATGAAGGTCTGGTCTATTTCGAGGGACATGGGAACCCATGTGTGGAGCAGCGAGAAGAAGCCGATAACAACCAGGGCATCGAGAGCCAGAGCAACGATAGAACCGATAGAGAAGGCCACATTGCGGAAGCGGAGCAGGATGTAGAGGAAGATGGCAATCAGAGCCAGGATGACGCTGATGATAGCACTGCGGGTGATTGTCTTAGCCACAGAAGGACCTACCTTCGTAGAACTGACGATAGTACCCTTAGAGGTGTCCTCCTCGTTGGCAGGAGGTGTGCGGAAGTCTTCCTTGGTAGTCTCAGCATTGATGAGCTGAGCCTTGCTCAATACGCTGAAGATGCTGTCCTCAATCACATCGTCAACCATGGGGCTGTTCACATCGTAGTCCCAGTTGGTAGAGATACGTACCGTGCGGTTGTCGGCATCGCCCAGGGCAATGATAGTGGTACTGGCAGGAGAACCGGGATTACCGCTCTGCTCGTCGTTCTGGATGAATGCTCCATCGAAGGCAGCACGCACATCCTCAACGGGAACTTGCTTGTCGAGCACTACAACATAGTTACGACCACCGGTGAAGTCGATACTCTTGCTGACACCGCGAACTAAGAAGCTGATGCAGAAGATAACAGCAGCGATAGCCCAGATGGCATAAGACATCTTGAATGAGCCCATGAAGTTGTACTTCGTACCCTGCATCAAATCCTTTGACAGAGGTGTAGAGAAGGTGAGCTTCTGCCACTTGTCGGCCTTCATCTGACGATCGTAAACCAGACGGGTCATAAACACAGCAGTGAAGAAGGCAATACAGATACCGATGATCCAAGTGGTGGCGAAGCCCTTGATAGGACCAGTACCAACGGTGAACAGGATAATACCGGTAATCAATGATGTTAAGTTAGAGTCGAAGATAGCCGAGAAAGCGTTGGAGTAACCTAAGTTCACGGCTTCCTTGATGTTCAAGCCCTTGCGGAGCTCTTCCTTCGTACGTTCGTAGATCAGCACGTTAGCATCCACGGCAGTACCCAAGGTCAGCACGATACCTGCGATACCAGGCATGGTCAGTGCAGCTTGGAACGAAGCCAGAATACCAAGCGTGAAGAACAGGTTGAACAACAGGGCGCAGTTGGCCAGCATACCGGGAATCCAGTTATAGAGCAGCACCATGACAACCATCAGCAGCACGAAAGCTACGATGAATGAGATGATACCCTGCTGGATAGACTGTGCACCGAGTGAAGGACCTACCATCTGATAAGAAGCAACACGCAGAGGAGCAGGCATCTTACCTGAGTTCAGGGTGTTGGCCAAGTCCTTAGTATCGGCCTGAGTGAAGCGACCAGAGATCTGAGAGTTACCACCAGGAATCTCACCATTTACGCGGGGTGCGCTGTAAACCACATCGTCGAGGACGATGGCAATGGCACGACCTACGTTCATCTTGGTCAGGTTAGCCCAGATACGGGTACCCTCGCTGTTCATCTGCATAGACACCACAGGACCTACGTTGCCAATCTCGTTGCTGTAGTCATCCTTGGCAGTGGTCACTACGTCACCAGTGAGAGGAGCCTTTCCGTTAGGATCGTTCACCTTGATGGCATAGAGATGAAGCACCTTGGTCTTCTTATGGGTCTCAGGATTCTCGATCTTGCTGATCTTAGCATCCCAGAACAGGCGCATCTCCTTGGGGAGAACCTTCTGTGCAATCTCAGAATAGATGACCTTGTTGACCTCGGCAGTATCGGTAACGCGAGCATAACCTACGTCACAGAGACTCTCAGTATGATAGGGGTCATTCACTACAAGGAAGTTCAGCAGACTATTCTCTTTGCTCGAAACGGTCTCGGCAGCAGCCAGGTCTTTCTTCGCAGCAGCATCAAGGGCATTGATGGTGTCGCTCTCAGCAGTAGCCTCAGCAACTTCGGCTACCTCAGCCTCAACAGCAGCGGTGTCCTTGGCCTCAGCCTCGATGTTGCTCATCTCAGCCAGGTAGGCAGAATGCAACTGAACGAGGAAAGGTACAGCCTCTTCACGCATATAGGTCTCGTGGAACTGCAGGTCGGCACTTCCCGACAGCAGCTTCAGGATACGATCCTTATCCTTCTTAGCGCCTGGCATTTCCACCATGATACGGCTCTGGCCGCTCAGTTTCTGAATGTTTGGCTGAGCCACACCGAATTTGTCGACACGGGTACGAACCACGGTCTCGGCATTGTCGATAGCAGCGTCAACCTCTGACTGAAGGGCAGCAATAACCTCTTCGTCGGTGCTCTTGGTGTTCACCTTGTCGCGCAATTGCTGTGTAGCGAAAATAGTGTTCAGCTGACGACCGCCGCCAAACTCCTTCCAACGCTCTACGAAGAGACTGATAAAGTCTGACTGACTCTTCTCCTCGTCCTTCACGGCAGCCTCGAATGCCTTACGGTAGCCCTCGTCGGTCTTATGACCAGAGAGGAAGTCCACAATGTCGGGCACCGACACTTCCAGAATCACGTTCATACCGCCTTTCAGGTCAAGACCCAGGCCAATCTCCATCTCACGGCACTCATCAAGGCTCCATGCACCGAGCCAAACATGGTCTTCGGTAGAAATGGAATCCAAATACTCTTCAGCAGCTTTGTCTCCCAGTTCTGCGCGAAGTGCCTCTGCCTTGTTTTCAAAATGGCGAGTCACAAACGAGAAAGAGAGATAGAAGCAGCACACAAGAATGAGTGCAACTGCAATAAATCTTACAATTCCTTTGTTTTGCATTTTTGTTTGTTTATGTTATTATTATTTATATATATGCGCGAATGAGCCTGCAAATATAGTGATTATTTTACACATTTGAAAATTTTTTAGCTATTTTCAAACTTTTTTTAAGGTTTAGAGGCCTTTTTCAGCCAACAAACCACTGGATAATGGTCACTGGCATCCATTTTACTGTCAACAAAGCAGTGTATGGGCTCAAAGAAATCTGAGCACATCATGTGGTCGATTCGCAGGTTGAAACCCTTCAGATTGAATGATATTCCAAAGCCGCAACCTACCGAAACGAAGCAATCGGTAAGACTGCCGGCAACGGTATGGTATGCATAGGAAATGGGGGTATCATTGAAGTCGCCGCACAGGATGATTGGATATTGACTGTGTGTTTCCACATATTCGTTAACGGTACGAGCCTGAACGGCACGGTCGGCCATGTGGACGGCCAGCTTCTTCATCATTGCCAAGAACTCGGTCTCTGCTGAGTCACGCTCCACCTCACCTTTCAGCATATCTTGATAACGTTCGCGCTCATCCTTGGTGAGATGAGTGGCCTCCAGGTGATTATTGATTATCAGGACGGTATCCGAGTCCACCTGAAGATAATAAGCTATGCTACCGTTACTCCTCGATGCATTTGCCAAGCGCTCCTTACGGATGATAGGATAGCGGGTATGAATACCTACAGAGTTGAAAACGGCATCGTTAGAGAAATGGATCGTGTCGTTATAGGGATAGAGCTCTTTCATCTTGTCGAAGCCACTACCGCCTTTTCCTCCCTTGTCTTCCTGAAGGCATACGATGTCAGCATCCATTCGCTGCAGGTAGCTGGCAACGGTATCTACGGCATGTTCGTATTTCCAGTTGCCACCAAAGCCACATACATTATACGACACGACCTTGATGCAGTCCTCTGGCGGTTGGCTTACAGAAGGAAAGTTGATAGGGATAAAGGTACGTATGGGTACATACGCGAGCACAAAGGCGATGATGGGAATCCAAAGGCGTTGCCATTTGACAAAGATCCATATAGGCACAAACAGCATATTGGCCACCAATGCAAACGGGAAGAACAACCCCAGGCAGGCCAACATGGGAAACGCCTGCGGATTAAACCGGTCGCTGTAGCCTACCAGCAACATCAGCAGGGCAATCATGATGCTGGCTCCTGTCAGTATAGCCAGTATGATATTCTTAACAACCTTCAAACCCTAAACTATGAACTCTTAACTATGAACTATGAACTTTACTTCTCATGGCTTGCCTCAAACAGCCGTTTCTTCTCATCCTTCGACAAACTGTCGTAGCCACTCTTGCGAATCTTGTCGAGGATGCTGTCTATCTCTTCCTGACGGGCTTTCTTTCGGGCATTATACTCCATATCTTCGTCCACAGGATTGGGACGGGTGGTGGTGGTGTTCCATCTCGTTTCACCAGCATGACTATTATGATTAGTTCTGCTAGCATTATTCCTTGACCATCGGTCAAAGAACTGGCGGGTGGCATCTACATTGAAGTAGCTGTTGGGGTGGCGGCGCCAGTAGAGAATAATCAGGAAGCCGAACAGCATACCGCCGATATGAGCCATGTGGGCCACACCGTCGCCAACGCTGCTCATAGCCGAGAACAGCTCAATGCCTGCATAGATCATCACAAACCACTTGGCCTTGATAGGTACGGGCAATGGGAAGATGAAGATACGCTCGTTGGGGAAAGTCATACCGAAAGCCAACAGAATGGCATAGACGGCACCCGAGGCACCAATGGTAAGTGCTCCGTTCAAGTTACTGTTGCCCAGAATGGTCATCACCTCAGAGAAACCAGCCTGAGGGAATTGCGAAAGGGCAACAAAATAGAACTCGACAAACTGTACCAACTCCTGGCACAGGCCGGCACCGATGCCACAGGCCAGATAATAGAACAGGAATTTCTTCGGTCCCCACACATTCTCTATCACGCAGCCAAACATCCATAAGGCAAACATATTGAAAAACAGATGGGTGAAACCACCATGAAGGAACTGATAGGTGATAAACTGATACAGATGGAAATTGGAAGCCATGAAGAAATGCAGGCCACCCCACTGTTCCAAGGATTGCCCTCCTATCTGCAGAAACATGGATGCCAAAAACACCAGCACATTGATGATGAGCAGATTTCTTGTTACTATCGGAATATTACGGAACATCTTACTTTTTTCTAATTCGCAGTTTTCTTTTATCTACTTAGTTTTCGGCCGCAAAATTACGAAAAATATCTGTTATAATGCACGTTTTCGGGCTTTTGAACACTTTTTTTCAGCAAAAAATGAAAATTTTCTGTTTTTTTGCTTGTTTTTTAAAGAATTACTGCTATATTTGCCGAGAAATTTGAACATATAACCATTATTATTCATTTTAAAACCTATCGAAGATTATGAACAAAACAGAATTAGTTGAGAAGATCGCTGCCGGTGCTGGTCTCTCAAAGGTAGACGCAAAGAAGGCTCTTGATGCTACTGTAGCAGCAATTAAGGATGCTCTGGTAGCTGGCGATAAGGTTGCTCTCGTTGGTTTCGGTACTTTCGCTATTTCTGAGCGCCCCGCTCGTGAAGGTATTAACCCCGCAACAAAGGAGAAGATCACTATTGCTGCCAAGAAGGTTGCTAAGTTCAAGGCTGGTGCAGAACTTGCTGACGCTCTGAACTAATATTCTGTAAAAGGAAAAGACGAAGAGATGCTCTATGGAGTGTCTCTTCTTTTTTGTATGCTATCAGGAAACAAAAAATGCTGTAAGCGATACTGCCTACAGCACTTTGCTTTTTAAGCTTGTACCCAGACCCGGGGTCGAACCGGGACGGGTTGCCCCACTGGTGTTTGAGACCAGCGCGTCTACCGATTCCGCCATCTGGGCTCGAAAAGCGGGTGCAAAGATACAAACTTTTTTTGAATCTGCAAAACTTTCTACAAAAAAACTGAAAAATACTTGGTTATCTCAATAATGTTTCGTAACTTAGCAGCCAGAAAACAACAACTACAAATCTAATATATGAGTATATCAAATAATCATTATTGTATCATCTTGGCGGGTGGACGTGGAAAGAGACTATGGCCTTCAAGCAGAATGGAACGTCCAAAACAGTTTTTAGACTTTTTCGGAACGGGGCGTACCCAGCTACAGGACACTTTCGACCGCATGGCTTCTATCTTGCCAAAAAAGAATATTTATGTATGCACGTGTAAGGAATACGAGCACTGGGTGCATGAGCAACTGCCAGAGCTGAGCGATGACTGCCTGATGATAGAGCCCGTGAACCGCAACACAGCGTGTAGCGTGGCAATGGGTATGCTACATATCCAGAAACGCGATGATAATGCCAGTATTGTGATAGTCCCCAGCGATCAGTACATCACTGGCGAAGATGCCTTTAAACGTAATATCCTTGACGGATTAAACCTCGTTGGTCAAAAGGATATGGTATTGGTAATGGGTATCAAGCCTACTCGTCCAGAGCCTGGTTATGGCTATATCCAGATGGGGAGCAACGGAGAGTTTAATCATGTCTATTCCATCCAGTCGTTCGTAGAAAAGCCGGAGCGCGATTTTGCACAACTGTTTATGGAGAGCGGCGAGTTCCTGTGGAACACGGGATTGATACTCAGTAATGTACGCCACCTCAGACAATGTCTGCGAGAGCTGTTCTTGGAGTCGTTCGCCCCGGGTTTGTGCGAGAATCACGTCTATACGATTGACCAGGTCATCAATTACATTGCGCGCAACTATGCCTCCCTGCCCAATGTAGCCATCGACCAGGGATTGCTGCAACAAGGAAAGAATGTGTACGTGATGCAGGTGGACTTTGGCTGGGCTGACATGGGTACTTGGCACTCAGTGTATGAGTTTATGAGTCACGGTGAGGGTGACAATGTCATCATTGATTCTGAGGTGATGATGGAGAATTGCAAGGGCAACATCATCAAGCTGCCCAAAGGCCATATCGGCATCATCAACGGACTGGAAGGCTATATCGTAGCCGAGGAAGGCGACGTACTGCTAATATGCAAAAAGAGCGACTCATCGTCGCTCATTCGCAAGTATGTCAGTGAAGTTGGCATACGTTATGGAGAGAAATTTACTTAGCCCTTGAAGGCTGCATAAATCTTGTCTGCTATCTGCTGCATTTCCTCTGCCGGGAGATGCAGCTTTTCTTTGCGGAAGTCCACGTCGCCCTCGCTGTTCATGGGAATCAGGTGGATATGGGCGTGGGGAACCTCAAGACCCAACACCACCTGAGCCACCTTCTTACAAGGAAAAGCCTTCTTCAGGGCTACGGCCACCTTCTTGGCAAAGAGCTGAAACTCAGCCAGCTCCTCATCGTCCATATCAAAGATGTAATCTACCTCACGACGGGGAATCACGAGTGTGTGACCCTTTGCCAGGGGATTGATATCAAGGAAAGCATAGAACTTCTCGTTCTCTGCGCATTTGTAGCTGGGAATCTCACCAGCAGCAATCTTACTGAAAATATCCATCTTTTTTAATGCTTAATGCTTAATGCTAAATTACCCTACGCTGATTTTATCAATACGGAGTTTGATGGTGCCACGTGGAATCTTCACCTCTACCTCGTCGCCCACCTTATGGTTCAGCAAGCCCTGTGCAATAGGGGTCTGGATAGATATCTTACCCTCGCGCAGGTTTGCCTCGCTCTCGCTCACGATGGTATAGGTCATGCGGGCCTTGTTGGCCAGGTTGGTCATCTCCACCTTCGACAGGATCTGTACGGAGTCGGTGCTCAGACGTGATGTATCCACAATCTTTGCCTCTGAGATCTGCTGCTTCAGCAAGTTGATCTTCGACTCCAGATGTGCCTGTGCCTCTTTGGCAGCCTCGTATTCGCTGTTCTCACTCAGGTCGCCCTTGTCGCGTGCTTCTGCAATGGCGGCCGATGCCTTGGGGCGCTCTACGCCCTCTAAACGCTTCAGTTCAGCTATGAGTTTGTCATAGCCTTCTTGTGACATGTAAGCCATATTTACAATTTTCAAATTTACTATTTACAATTTTGGTTTATTTTAGGTCTGCAAAAAAGAAAGAATCCCGACTGTCTTCTCAAGTCGGAATCCTCGCTGTCGCCTTTTGTCTTTATCGGATGCAAAGGTAAGCCTTTTTTCCGAACCGACCAAATTTTTTGACAAAATTCTATGATAATTTAAGAGGGTATGCCTTTATCCTTGTTTTCATATTGTACATTCGTTAAATTATTTACCATTACGGATGACCGACAGAGCCTGCAGCAGTTGGACATCAGCCGACGAAGCAGGATTGTATTCCACCTCGATATCGGGTTCGATACCATGACCCTCTAACACTTTCTTATCAAGGGAAAACAGAGCCAATATGGGTACATAGCCATAGACGGGGGTGACCCCATCAACACCGATATGACCGCTATAGTTGAACGAGTTATAACTATTTCCTGCCAGGGGGCATAGTCCACCCCAGGTGCGCTTGCCAACGACAGTACCGTTTGGCATGATCTTTACGCCCAATGTTGACATTTCGCCCATACTAACAGTGAAACAATTGGCCAGGAGAACCACAGGAATATCATCGATAACCTCATGAGATCCGCTCATGGTTTTGACGACTGCCGGCATCATCATTGAGTAGTCATAGCGTCCGTAGCCACGCTTGGCACGATGGTAGCCTATTTGCAAGCCACCCTCAGGCAGCAAGGCCCCCACGCAGTACTGATAGTCGTCAACCAAACCGCCCTGATTATTTCGCACGTCAATGATGACACCTTTCAGTGTGCCAGCCTTGTGGAGCTGCTGCACAGCATCATACCATGCCTGCCACACCTGCTTCATCTTCTCTACATGGTTCTTGGTGTCAGGATTGCTCATATTGAAAAGGGCGTTACTGTATTCTTCATTCAGATAATAAGACATAGAGAAGCCGCTGACGTGGAAGTAGGCTATGTTGCCCTTCAGCAGTGCATATATAAAGCGAATGCCTTCTTGGGCAAATCCCGGCTCGAAATAGTTGAAGCCCGGAACATTGAGGAAGCTATATTTTGACTGTAGGCTGTTGTACAGACTAATATTATTCGGATTAGCCTTGAACTGAGTAAGCGCAGGGTAGAGTTCTTTCAGTTGCTGCAACTGGAAAGCTTGCATCTCCGTAGGGTTAGTCAGGGCTTCCAGTTCCTGGATCTTGGCCTCTATCCATTGATAGCCGATGCCCGGTGTATTGAAGAACGGTCCCAGCACATCAAACATATTGGTAGAGTATTCCATATAGATAGGGTTGCCGTTGGCATCGGTCTCTATCTCATTATTAGCCGGATCGGCGAAATAAGTCAGGTTAGGCCTGAACGATGCTGTCTGAGTAAAGTCAGCACGCTTTGCATTTTTATCCTTCAGTGGATAACACATCACCTTACTACCCGTCTTGTGGTTCATCATGTCAAAATGGAAATGACCATCGTGCAACTGACCCAGCACTTTACCCATGAGCGTCATCAGCTCATCGTCGGTCACCGTCTCGTTCTCGCCACGCTGGTCGAGTGCAGCAAACTGCGGATAATACTCATCATAGATGGCATCCCAGTCCAAACCATTCTCGGCCTCATAGTCCCAAAGAGTATAGTATTGGTTCATACCGTCCCACATCAGCTGGAACTTGTCGGCAAACGAATTCTTGGCTGTATTAAACACAAGTGCGTCATCGTGGTCATAGGTCATCAGCACATCGCTCTCTTCGCGACACGACCAGGCTGTCAACATCATCAGACCGGCTCCCAAAGCAAATATCTTATTCTTCATATCTCTTCTCTTTCAAATTTTTGTTTCTTTCATTTTTAATTTTTTAAATTTTAAAATTCTAAAAGAAGTAGTAGGCTCCCAGCTGGATGGCAGTCGTATTGTTATAACGATAGTCGTTCACACGTGTATACTGCTTGGTGGTGCTGGTGGTGCTGTAATAATAACGCACCTCAGCCTGTGCAGCCCAATGAGTGGCAATGCGATACTCCATGCCCAAGCCGCCCAGCAAACCGCAGTCCCAACGCTGGTCACGGTCCGGGTTGAGCTCCATCTTCTCAGAAAAAGAATATGTATTATTGGAAGAGAGATTATAGTCTTTGCCACTCCAATGGCCGTTGAGCCAATAGCCGCCATAGACACCCAGATTGCAGAAACCGCGCAGCTTCTCACTGCCAAAGCTGAAAGAAGCCATGACGGGCAGCTGAATATAGTTGTTACGGAGCTTATAATCCGTATCGTAAAGCACCACACGGCGTTTGCGGTAGTTCTTCTGCGTCCAGTTCAGGTCGGCACGCACGCCCAGCCACTCGTTCACGTCATATTGTCCCGACACACCCACGGTGGCACCCCAGCGGCCGTCAATCTTGTAGTCTGTCATATACTGCTTGTCCATGGAGAACACATTATAGTCTGCACCTCCAGTCACGCCTACCCGCCATTGCGCCTGTACCGTCAGGGCAGTCAGCAACGCTACGGTCAAAAACAATTTCCTTTTTCTCATCTTACCTTATTTAATAATTAAAGTTCATGTCATCTCATTGTATTCCTGCTTTCCTCATCTTCTCACGCAGTTCCTCGTTCTGTCGGATAAACCGCTCGATGAACACGTTTTGGTCGCCTATACGCCATCGCTGGTAGATGATGATAGCCACGAGAACCAGCACCACTACAATCATAGCGGCGGCGAGTGCAACGGTAATAATCAGTTCAAATGTCATATAACACGATTTGTTATTTCGGCTGCAAAAGTACTACTATTCTATGTAACAACAGTCTCATGGTAGGAAAAAAAAGTCTCAAATCGCGAAAAACACTTTTCTATTTGTCTCATTTCCTTCAAAATCCGTAAGGCTGACATTGAGAAGATGCAGGCAGGGAACCCATATCTTCGGGTGTGGTAGGGACTGGTCTGTCATACGTATAATCTACAGGCACAGCATCAGAGACATATATCAAAGCTCAAAGATGCATTGGTGGTGACCAAAAAGAAAATATCTTACAATCTTTTTCCTGTTTTCTTGCAATTATATCATTTTTTTCGTATTTTTGCACCGATAAACTAACCATTTTTCGTGTAAAAGTTACAAGAAGACAGCCTATCTTAATAACAATAACTAACATTTAACATTAAAACAGTACTATTATGAGATTGACAAGACTATTTATGTTGTTTGCACTGCTCTTTGCTTTTATGCTGGGAGCTGGCGCACAGGAAAAGAAGTCGTGGGACTTCACACAAGGTCTGAGCGAAGAGACTATCGCCAACCTCAATGCCGATGCCACTAACTGGGCCAGCAACGGACAGGATGGCGAAGGCAACACCAACAACTGGAAGAATGCCCGCAATCAGGGTGTCATCGAACTGATTGCCAACGGGCAGGTAATCCCTGAACTGAAGGGACTGACCTTCGATATTGGTAAGAATAAGGACAACTCTATCCATCTGGCCACCACCAAGCTTCGTCTTACCCGAAAAAGTACGATAATAACCTTCCCAAAACTGGCCAACGGTCAGAAGATTACCATCGTAGGCCGCTCTGCTAACGGAACAGCTACCAACCGTGGTATCGCTCCTGTGCAGAGTTATCTCCAGTTCCAGGCCGAGGAGAGCTCTCCCCAGTATGGCGGTGCCTGTATCTTCGTGGGCAATCAGGTGGAAGGCTCTGAGGGTACCTACACCTTCGTATGGAAAGTGGTAACCGAAGGCACCGACTCCGTGGATGTGCAGTTCCAGCTGACTCCCGACG
>Ga0247610_10000969_pt1 | contig 37186 bp, 18 predicted proteins | sample 174DNAGHGhighgp2_FD_193483 | JGI IMG/M metagenome (GOLD analysis project Ga0247610, IMG submission 193483) | Sheep rumen microbial communities from Palmerston North, Manawatu-Wanganui, New Zealand - 1742 DNA GHGhigh gp2 | ecosystem: Host-associated > Mammals > Digestive system > Stomach > Rumen...
ACAATCAGCTCACACTCCAAAGGCTAATAGGAAAAATCGATAATGATTTTAATATTAGTGAAAGTGATTGGATTCCTAGAGTAGCTGCGTGGACTATAGATGCTCTTTCTCAAATGAAAGTTCTACCCATGGAACGTAAACGTAGAAAGCTTGAGGTTTCTAATAGAATTGCACAATTCCCCTGCACTATCAATGCAGAGGAACTTCGTGTTTTTGATAGTAATGGTGTTGAGATACCTGCTTTTGATAGAGAAAAAGATTGCAAGTGTCCTAAGTCCACAATCCCTTCTATGGGGGAGCAAATTGCTATCACAAATCCTAAAGCTCCAAATGGTTGGGAAACAACACAAGTTGCTGATATTGTAAATCCTAATGGTAGAAACTTTCTTCTTGATGGAAATAATATAGATTTAAGTTTTGATACCGATAATATTACAGTAGAAACGTTTGAGGTTGCAACATATCATGATGATTACTATGATTGTGAATGTCCTTACATTTATGATGATGGTCTTTTGCTTGAAGCTCTTGCTTGGTATTGTATGTTTAAATATCTTAGCAGGGGTAGTAAGCATCCAGTATATGATTTGAAATCTCCTAGTCCTGCTATCAATCCATTTATTCAGTGGAATACTCTTAGACCTAAAGCAGCAGCTTCTGTCAAAGGAAAACTTGCTAATACTGAAGGTTGGAATAACTTCTTTTATAATAGTACTTTTTTACCTAGAGGATAAATTATGAAAGTTAAACCAAAGTTATACCTAAATATGAGTCCTCAAACAGCTGAGGATGGTAGTCTTGCTTTTGCAAGAAATATGAAAATTGACGATGATGGTAATCTTGTATCAGACTACGGTTATAAGAATATCAGTGCTATGGCTAACTATAATATAGTTGGTCATATTGTCGGTTTAGATAATAAGATTTATTTCTTCTGTCATGCAAATAATGTAAGTAAAATAGTTGAATATGATGAGCTAGAAGAAACAGCTACTCCTCTTACTACAACGTGGACTTATAATGGTGGTGAGATTGATGGTTATGTAAATACTAATCAAAGTGGTGAAAAGATTCTTACTATAGGTGAGTATTTAGATAATGGAAGTGATATTCCTCTTAAACATATCAATCTTAAAGAACAAATACGTGATGGTGTTAAAAGTTGGCCATTTGCTAATGTAGAACAAAGTTTATATAGTCAAGCACCTAAATGTCCTACTGCAAATCTTGTTTTAACCGATACTTATGTTAAGACGATTCCTAATGGTGTATATGTTTTCTTTATTCGTTATAAGCTTAGAAAAGATGTATATACTAATTGGTTTCTTTGTAGTCGTCCTATTTTTGGGGGTACATCTGAAGAAATAACAACTTTTCAAGGAGGTCTTAAATATATAAATCTTCATAAGGATTCTGCTAAATCTTTTGTATTTAAATTAGACTTTGCTGTTAACACTAATGTAAATTTATATAAAGAATTTCAACTAGGTTTTATCATTACTCACGATGAAGCTACTGACGCTCGTACTTGGAAACATTTTAATATAGATTCATTTATTAGTGGAGGAGATAATTTAATTTATTTTGATTATGACGATGTAAGTGAAACTAATATAGATGAACTTCTTGAAACTACTTATGAACTTTATAATGTTCGTAATGTTACAGCATTTAAAAATAAACTTTATATAAGCAATTATAAAGAAAGTGATTTCAATTATAATCCTAATAATTTAAGTAGTGTTATAGATGTTGATTCTCAAATTATAGATAATGAAAAGCGTAATATAGATAAATATAATACTGTAGAAGTAAAGATAAATAATACTTTTAGTACTTTAACGAATTATAGCGAAAATTATGGTTGTTATACTAAAGTAAATAACTCTAATATTAGAAATATTATTAGTAATTTATCTTTAGATTTTGATATATCTGAATTTTATAAAGGAAATAATAACGAAATAGAAAAATGTTTAACCTTTAATTTACATGGTCTTACTGATGAAGACCCAGATATAATTTATGTTACTTCAATAGATAATAAATTATATAATAATGCTATTTTTGGACCGAATTTTTCTAGAGATTATAATTCTTCTGGAAATGGTTGGTTAGATATAGGTCTTAAGTGTGTTCTTAACCAACAACCTTTATATGACGTTAGCCGTGCTACGAATAGACATCCTTTAGATAATTTAGGATTTACGTTTGCTTATGGTTTATTTGGAAACGATGGTGTTAATGTACCATCTGCTTCTTATAATTATTCTGATAGAAATATATTACTTATTAATAAAGCTAGTCTTGATGCAAATAAAGCTTGCGCTGCTGCAAAATTTATAGATGATAAGGTTAGAAATATTATATCAGAAAATGTTAAGAAAGAAATAAAGAATAAATCAAGATTTATTTTAGGTTATGCCACCATTTATGATAGCACTAATAAATATGATGTGGTAGTTGTTACTGGAGTTACAAAAGAAATATTTGAAACTGATAATTATGTAGGGTCAGATAATGATATAGACTATGGTATAAATAATAAGAATAATAGTTCTAATACAATAATTGTTAATGCTTTAAAAAATAAAGTAAGAACAATATTGTCTACTTACACTGTAGGTATAGATGATAGTGGTAACATAGTTTTAAATATAAACGGTAATATTGTTAGAGCTAACAATATTACGTTTAATTTTAAAAGTTGTGAATTTGTTGTAGATGACTCTTCTGAATTAGATTTCAATAATGATGCACATTATAATTATAGTTTTAATGCTACATTGAAGACTACAAATTATAGTTGTGTATGCAGTTATAATATTGATAACTCTAGTATAAAGATAACAAAACCTTCTTTTATTAATGATATATATAAACAAAAATCTACATTATTACCTCTTTCTAGCTATGATGTTTATGTTCATTTTGTAGATGACCATAATATTATAACTAATGGAAAGTTTTTAAAAAATATTACTACTAGTAATAGTAGTAATGAGTTATATAAATTAATTCTAAAATATAAAGTTAATAATGTTAGTGCTATAAATTCTAAATATAAGTCTTTCTTCTTATCTATTAAGAATGTAGGACCTATTATTATAGAATGTTTTGGCTATAAGAATGTTAATGGCCTTCATACACTAAATGTTTTAGAAGCAGACACATTATTATATAATCTTACAGATAATATAAAAGTTATAAAAGGTTCTAATTATGTAGAAACAGTAATTACGTCAAACGCTATCTATTATCCTAGTGGAGTTTCTACTCCTGCTTTAGCATTTGGTAATTGTGGTTTTATTGCATGGTCTGATTCTAATACTTATAGTAGTGATGATAAATTCTATGTAAAGATAGATAGAGTTGTAGAAAAAGGAGAAACAACTTCTTTAATAAAAGCAACACCTTATATTCCTTTACGGCAAACTAGTAATTTTGTAAATGTAGATGATGGTTTTTATGGAGGATATTTCTGTTCTGTTAAGAAACCTTCTATAACTTTATCATCTGCTTGTTATGTTAGTGGCACTGACATATATGCAGCAACAAGGGAAACTACTATTAAACTTAAGAATTTTGAAAATTATATAACTGTGCAAGATTCTGTTATTTATTTTATTAGAAGTTCTTTTAATTTAAATTATTTAAGTTTAACTGAAGATATTAATGACAGGATATATAGTATTGGTTCAGCCGCAAGTAATCTTAAGCAAGTAGCAAAAGTTATTAATTCTGCTATTCTTAGTTTTATTTACGAATTGAAACCTATGTATAGAGATTTTGCTAATAAAGTTTTTAGACCTATTACTAGTGATTATAAAATAGATTTTGATAATACCGTTAGAGTTAGTAATGTTCTTTCCGATGAAACATTTAATAATTCTATATTTAAATTTAGCGCAGAAGATTATTATAATGTTCCAACAGATAGAGGTATAATTGTAAATTTGTTTGCAATAGGTACTAATATCTTTGTTCATACTAAGACAGCTTTCTATAAATTTGATGGTAATCAAACTATAGCTGCATCTACTAAAGATATAACTCTTCAAGAAAGTGAACCTTTTGAGAACGGTATTACTCAATTGTTTGACTCTGAATATGGTTATGGCGGCATAAATAATAAAGAAGCTGGTTGCATAACTTTTGATTCTTATATTTTCTATGATGCAATGAGTAATCATATATTTGCCTATGGAGGTAATAGTCAAGTACAACTTATTGATGCTAGTATTTATAAAATGCTTTGTCATTATAAGCCACCTTATTGTAGAACTCTTCATGACGATGAAAATCATAGAGTACTATTTGAATTTACAACAGATAAAACTTCTGGTAAATATAAAACTTTCACTATAAGTTATAACTATAAATCTAAGAGTTTTGTATCTCTTCACGATTTAAGTCTTGTTAATGCTTTTCATAGCAGGTATATATCTTATTCTTATAAGAGTGGTTTAATTTCTTTATTTAACAAAATTGCAAAAATAAATGGCACTCCTTTAGTTCAAGATATGAATATTTATAAAATCTATGGTGAGGCTACAACAGTTTGCTTTATTCAATTTGGAGCTGATACACAAGATGTTCAATCTTCTCCTTTCAATATTGCAGTTGTTGTATTTCCACGAGATTCTTATAGAGAGGCAGTTAACAATTTAAAATATATAGGTGATATAGTTAAAGATAATTATGATGAGAAAACTAATTATGAAGTAATTAAATTCCCTCAAATAACTAGAACTAATCCTGTAAGTAAGTTCTATATTATAACTGATAGATGTGTTTCTACTCCTGTAATGGGTGATGTTAATGATGCACAAAGACCTGCTAATCCTAACGATTATAAAGGCTTTAAATACGATATGGGAAGTTGGAATACTAACTATTTTAGAAACGCATTAAATGATACAAATGTGTATCAGTACCCAAATCAGCCAGGTGTTAATGAACCTGTTGCAGGTGGACAGACTGTCACAAGACATCCTAATACTGATAATAACTCTCTTGTTTATGGTAAATACTTTATATTAGTTTTTGATTTTATAAAGAATAAACCTATTAAATTTGAAGAAGTAAGTGTAAATTCTAATCAATATTAAAATATGGCTATAAGAAAATTAAAAAATGGTGGTAGATGTAAAGCTCTCTTTGGCAGTGAAGAGGCTGCTATTCTAGCTGCTGCGGGTATTAATGTAGCTGGTACCATGGCTGCTTCTGCCGTTGGAGCTAGTGCTACTAAAAAGGCAGCACAAGACCAAGCTAAAGCTACTATTGATTCTGCTCAACGTCAGGCACAAGCTATTAAAGAACAAAACGATAGGTCTAAAGAATTGCAACAGCAATCTCAAGAATTTGTTAGAGAGCAAAATGCTGAGAATCGTGAACTTCAAAGAGATATTCAGCTACAACTTCAAATGCTTACAGGTCAACAAAATGTTAATGATAGACTTGAAGCTAGTAAGATACAAGTTAAAAATGGTGGTAGTACTAAACGCAAACTACGTCTTGCAGGCAAATCTCCATCTCTTCTACGGGGGAGCGAGAATATGCCTTTTGTTGTTACTGATGGTGGTACTGTAATTCCAATTGGGCAAACTCCTGAAGGCTATGATATCTATGAAATTGTTGGCAATGACCATGAACACTATCATAAAGCTCAAGGCGGTAAGAACAAAACTGGTGTTGGTATTAAATTTGCTGATGGTAATGTAATTGAAGGAGAAGGCAATCAAAATAGTAATCAAGGTGAGATTATGGTAAATACTCCTAACAATGCTTACTTCATAAGCAAACATTCTATTGCTGGATTTAATCCTGCTAAAATGACTCTTGGTGGTATGCATCCTTTACAGGCTTATGCTATTCAAGAACAACTTAAAGCCGCTAACGGTATTAGCGACGATGGTAAGCATAATAGCTCCCCCATAGAAAAGAAACTACTTGGTGGGCAACCTAATTCTCTTCTTAATATATATAATCAAATTGGTCCTAAACTTGGAATAGATACAGTAGGTGATACTGTTGTTGGAGTTGTTGCAGATAAAGCAAAAAGGCAACTACGTAATGGCGGAAAATGTAGACGTAAAGCTACTCGTGGAATTCCTCTTTGGGATTATAACACTAGAAGACCATATACTTCAGACGTTACTCCTACTTCTACTCCAACGTGGGATGAAACTACTGCATGGGATTTTAGTTCTGGTAATTGGATAACTACTAAACCACAAACTACTTATAATGGTCCAGAGGTTTCTACTATTCCTGTAGGAACTACAATTCCAGTTAACAGAGGTACCTCTACTAAAGTTAATGTCAAACCTACAAATAATACTAATACTAGAGGATCATCTAGTGATTGGTTTTCTCATAATGCTGATTTAATAGGTGCTGGTCTTGGAGCGTTAGGTAATTTCGGTGGTGCTTTAATTACAGCTGGTGCTAATCGCTCTGCTGCTAGAACGATAGCTGATGCTCAAAATCAAGCTGCTGGTATTATGAGAGATGCTTACAATTCTCTTACTGGAATTGATATGAATTCTATTCGTAGAGAAGATTATGCCGCTGCTCATGCTATGCCTGCTCTTCAAGCTCCTGTAAGTTTTGCCGCTGGACAAAATGCTTTAGTTAATAGGTCTTTGCAAAGAACTCTTGCTAATGCTGGTAGATATTCTGCTAGTGGTGCTGCTGCTCAACGAAGAATGGCTGAAGCTGAAGTAAATGCTCAAGATGCACGTAATCAGATTTATTCTGCTGACCAACGTCAAATGCAAGAAATTCGTCAAGGTAATGCTGAACGTGTTACTCAAGCTGCTATGAAGAATGCTGAACTTGATACACAAGCTAATAAAGATTATGCAGGAGCATATCTTAATTTGCTTCAGTATAATAACGATATTAATAATCAGAAGATTCTTGGTGCAGCAGGCGCTATGTCTGAAGGCGCTATCAATGCAGCAAATGCTATTAGTCAAGCACAGACTTCTAACGCTGCTGCTTGGGCTAGCGCTCTTACAGGTTCTAGTCAAGGATTTGCTAACAGTCTTTCTAATATGATTACTCGTAAAAATGACCTTGCTAAAGTTATGCTTGGTGCTAGTGGAGATAGTCAAGCTTCATATTATGCAAATCCTAGAATGTCAACTATAAATGAAGCTAGAGCTGAATACAATAGACTTGTAACACAATACAACGCTATAAGGAATAGTGATAAAGAAAATGCTGCTATTCTTAGACGTCGTATAAATAATATTGCAACTGGTAGAGGATTTGATTTAGTTTAATATTATGGCTAGAGATATTGATTTATATAATAGAAATGTAGGTAGAGGTAGTAGAATTCCTAATATAGGTATTGGAGCAGGCTCAAGTGGCTTTGCTCCAGCTACCTTTCAAGCTACTATATTTACTCCCGAAAAAGAAGATATGAGTCTTTTGCAACGTTCTCTTCAAACTCTTGATGAACGTAAAGAAAGAACAGACCAACAACGCGCTGCTATTAGAAGTGCTTTAGGTAAAGTAAAGCTAAATGCTGCAGAAGACAAATGGAAGAATGATTATGTTAATGACATAATGTCTAAAATTGATAATGCTGCTCAATTTGGAGATTACTCTGCCGCTCTAGAAACTGCTACAGATTTAGCAGGTAGTGCTTTATCAGACCCAGCTCTTATGGGTAGAGTTCGTGCTAACGAACAGTATGAAGAAGAAATTAAGCGTCAGAAAGCTAGAGTAGATAGAGGTGATATTAGTCAAAATACTTATGCTTGGTGGCTTAAAAATAATCCTTATCAGTATACTGATATAAAAGACGATAATGGAAATATTATCGGTGGAACAGAATATGAGCCTACTTCTAGACCTGTAAATGATATTAACTGGGCTAGTGCTGCTATGGCTGCATTTAAGATGGTTACTCCTTATAAGAATTCTACTTCTAGTCAAGGTAGTTCTTCTGTAACTAATCATTCTGGACAATCTATTACTAAAGGTAAAATTACTGCTAAACCTGGTGAAGGTATTAGTAGTTCTGGTGGTAGTTCTTTCTCTCAAGAAAAAGTAACTAAAGAAGAAATAGTTGCTAATATGGAAGAAATGCTTAAAGCTACTCCTGATGGTTATAGACAAGCAGAACAAGCTTACGATGTTGCTATGGATGAATTTAACAGTATGGTTGAAGAATATAATAATCTTGTTAAAGAAGATCCAACTAGCGAAAAAGCTAAAGCTTTACAACAGAAAATTGATGTTCGTAGTAAACTTATGTATAGAAATGGAAGTAAAATAGACTATAAAGAATACTATGCTAGAATGGTTACTGATAGTCTATTTGCTCAAGGTCTTGCTTACGATTGGAGAACTAAATCTACAAGTGGTAGTTCTTCATATAGTATTACAGATAATACAGGAGGTAGTCAGACTGTTCGTTCTAACAAACCTTTCCCAGGTGCTAGATTTGATGCTCCTACTGGAACTTGGGTTGGTCCTCTTGTAGGTATGACACTTAATACTCAACAATATAATAACGCTGTTGTTGATGCTAGTGGTCAAATAGTAAGTTTATTTGAAACTAAATAATTAATTGTTATGAAAATAGATTTTGGTAATTATACTTATTTTGACGGAGATGCTAATGGCGGTACTTGGAAAGGTACTCAAGGAGAATGGTCAGGTCGTTATGCTTTTGATGAAAATAAGTTTAATGAGATGATTTCTAATCGTCAGTATTCTGATGCTGCCGATTATGCTTCTCAATTTAGATTTAATGACCCTAGAGTTCAACAACAACTTGAAAGTAATATAGCAAATCTTCGTAGAAACGGTAGAATACTAGGTGCTATATATGGTAGAATTCAAAATCCTCAAGATTTAGCGAATGTAGAATTTTATGATAATGTGTTTGTTGATGGTGGTATAGAAAAACTTCCTAAAAATACTACTGGAGATAGGTCATTAAACACAGCTGTTGATGATTTTATCGCTATGAAGAGTAGACTAGGTAGTTCTGAAAATGGTGAAGCTACTGCTCTAAGTATTACTTTCCAGCCTAAGAAACAAACTCTTTTAGGTGTAGATTGGTTAATGCCCGATAATGATATTAATATAGATAATTTTTATCAAAATTCTGGTATAACTGAGAAAGAACTTACAGATGCTAACGTTCAAGTACTACACAAAGATGGTAAAACTATTCTTAAGTTTAACAAATCTAACCCTATGGCAAATAAAATTCTTTACAATCTTCCTACAGGAGGTGATAATAGAATTGGAGATATACCAGTTTTAGATTTTGATATACCTATTAGAATAGAGGGTTATGATGATAAAGGAAATGCCGTTGGTTCTGCTAGTAGGCATCAAGTTCGTCAAATACAAGATTTGATTAATTCTACAAAACAAACTAAAGAAAATTATTTTCAAGAACTTAATACTGAAAAAGATTATTCTTCTACTATTGGTCCATCTGTAGATGATACCCTTTCTGCCCTTCAAGCTATGTATATGTCTGGTCAAATAGATGAAACTACATTCAATAGAGAGTATAAAAAGAATTGCGGTCTTATTGATGCAGCTATAAATTCATTAGGAAGCGGTCATTACGAAATGTATAGTAATAGCTTTAATGAAAATCCTAATGATGAACGTCTTAGTCCTATGAATAATGATCAACGTGCTGAAATTGCTAGAATGATTAGTCAATCTAGCCCAAAGGATAGACAGCTTCTTACTATGGTATCTAATGGTAAAATCGGAACTCTTGTTGTTATAGGAGCAGAATCTACAAGCGCTGAGGGTTTAGGAGAAAGTTCTACTGCTGCTGATATGAGTAAAACTAGACGCTTTGAAGTATTTATTCCAGGACTTCTCGCAGAACAAGCTCAAGCAAAAATCAATGCCGATAGTAAAGTATCAGCTATTCAAGAACTCAACGCTATGCAAGATTGGGGATATGAATATCCTCTTGCTGATGGGACTAAACTTTCGGTTGATGGATTTGGAGGATTTAAGAAAGGTAATACTTCAATAGATAAAAATCAAGCTATAAGAGAGATAGATAAAGCTATGATTATAGAACAATCTCTTTCTGCTCTTAAATTTGAGTATCTTAATACAAACAATGAAATGATAAATAAAGATGCTTATGAGCAGATGGCTAGATTAACAGCTTTAAGAGGAGCTGAAGATATGTATCCAGGAGTTAAATTACAAGATGGTCAAGGTAATGAATACACTGTAGACGATATCTTTAATTATCATACTGGTGCAACAGAACCTACAAAAGATATTAAGAGTGAAAGTCAATATCTTGTTTATGATAAGATTCTTGAAATATATGATATTTATGATAGAATTATGCAAGGTTTAACTTATTATAATAATTAATATGGATGTTAATGAGTTTATAAAAAATAATGGGCAAAGACTTGTAGCTAATCCAGCATACAATCCAAAGTCTAAGAAAAATACCCAACCTAGTAGTATTTTAGTTCCTGATATTGGACTTCCTAATGATGTGGCTACAAATATGGCAGTTACTGATTATCTTAATCAGTACTCCATAGATGCAGCTGAAAATGAGAAATATAGAAAAGAAGGTCTTAATTGGAATCCTCGTGAAAACTTTGACTTAATGCTTGCTGAGAGTCAATCTGGTTTAGAACAAGCTAGAAATTCTCTAATTCAAACTATCAGCGAAGCTACTCTTGGTACAGTCAAAGCCTTCGCTGACCTTTTCGATTTAGTAACTCTTGCTCAAATGAGAAAAGACAGTGACTATCAAAATCCTGTTAGTACTCAATTAGAAGAATGGCAAAAGAAGATAAAAGAAGATGTTGCTCCTATCTATCAAGATCCAAATGTTAATATATTAAATGGTGGTCTTTTTGATAGTGGTTTTATATTTGGTGGTCTTCCTAGTGTTGTATCTTCTCTAACTCTTCTTCTTCCTTCTAAAGCTGTTACTTATGGAATTACAAGAGGAGCAAGTTGGATTACTAAAAAAGGTCTTACTTTTGCTAGAAATATGGAACGCGCGCATAAAGCTGCTCAGCTTGGAGATGCTGCTGAAGGAGCAAGTCGTGTGGCAAAAGTTAATGCTTACATTAATGGTCCTGCTAGTCAAACAGTTAAAAATGTTATAGATTATGGAATAGGCGGTCTTACATCAAGACTTCTTGAAAACTATCAAGAAGGTCGTCAAACATTTGATGAATCTAAACCTGTTTATACTCAAATTCTTAACAATATGTCTATTGCAGATCGTAATAAGACTGTTAATAAACTTAAAGAAGAATTTGGAGAAGATGCTGCTGATTGGAATAGTAATGAAAGTGTAGCTAGTCTTGTAGCACGTAAAGCTGCTGATGAAACTTTTAAGGATGATATGGTAAATGTCTTCTCTGATATTTATCAAATGTATGCTATTGGTAAAGTTGGTCGTGCTATTAATGGTCCAAGTCGTTCAGCTCTTAATAGACTTAATAAGTTTAATATTAAAACTGCTGGTATGTCTAAAGAAGCTGTAGATAAAGTACTTGCTTCTCGTACTGGTTGGCAAAAGTTTAAAGATAAAGCTACTGATGTTTTGTTTGGTGGTAGAGATGCTGTATTATCTGAACTTTCTGAAGGTGTTGAAGAAGCTGTAAACTATATTGCTCAAGAAGAGGGTTTCCATTATGGTAAAGTTCTTCTTGATCAAGAAGCTCAAGGAGATTTCTGGTCTGATAGACTTCTTGATTATATGGTTTCCCCTAAACTTTGGGATAGTGCTTTCTGGGGATTAGCTGGTGGTGTTATCTTTAATAAAATTGGTGAATACGAAAATAGAACTACTCAAGCTTTTGATAAGATTCGTAAAGCTAAACAACTCAAAGCTGATTCTGTAGACGAAGCTGATAATATTAAAGTTCCTACTTTTAGAGAAGCTTTTAGAGATACTGAGTTAGCTGTTCGTAAATCTAATCTTGAAGATAATGCTGAAAATTATAGAAAGACTGAAGAAAAACTTGCAAGAATTCAGGCTGGAGAAGATGTCTATCATATTACTATGAATGGTAAACTTGAAAGTCAAGAAGAAAAAGATGCTGCCAAAGAAATGGCTATTCGAAAATTTAGAGATGGTCTTTTGTTAGATGCTATGGACAACGGTAATTATGATTTAACTAAAGCTTATCTTTCTTCTAACGAACTTAAGCAAGCTCTTGTAACAAACGGACATCTTACACAAGAACAAGCTGATAGAATTCAATCCGAAGTTTTAAGTAGAGGCGATGAACTTCTTCAAGTTTATAATAAGAATCTTAGAAGACTTTATAATGCTGTTGCAGATTGGGGCGAAAACAACGATGCTGACTTAACTCAGATGCCTGCTGAGATATTTAATACTATTGCTCGTGAAAATATATCTCATGAGCTTTCTGCTAAATATTATGCTGATAGAATTGCTAAACTTCAAGATGCTAACACTATACTTGAAAATGATTCTAGAGAAGAACTTGATAAGGCTGCAAAAGAAAACGGTATTACCGATTTTAAATCTATTGTAGAACAAGTATATAAAGCACAACAACTTGGTATTATAGACGCGGAAATTGCTGATTTAAAAGCTAAGAAACAACATCTTACTGCTAGCGGTCAAGCTATGCTTAGAACTCTAGAAGCTAACAAACGTCTTATTCAAGAAGATATTGCTAACTCTAGTGTAGGTGGTACTGCTGTAGATACTACAGTAAATCTTCTTATGAGTGACCTTGCTGCTTCATCTGTAGAACTTCTTCCTTTTGAAAAAGGAGCTCAGCATACTTATCAGGTAAACGAAGGTAACATAAATTATATAGCTTTATCTGATGCTGTTTCTAGAAAAGATAGAAAAGTTCTTGCTTCTTTATCTCCAGCTATGGAACGTATTCTTAATGAGAATCCTAGTACTGAAACTGATAGAGATACGTTCCTTGAAGATGTAGAAGTTGCACTTAGAGCTAAAGATGAAATCGTTAGAACTCTTTATGATAATAAAGGTAATCTTAAAGTTCTTAAAAACATAAATGAACAACTTGACGCTAATTATAAAAAAATAGCTGCTCTACAAATTAACGCTATGTATGAAAACAGTAGAATTAATACTACTAAATCTCAAATAACTAGTAGAGCTCACGATATTCTTAATCAGCTTAAAGATGGTAAAGGTTTTTTCATTGGAACTAGAGCACAGAGTTTAGAAACTGCTTCTCACTTATATCAGCAACTTGCTAAAAAATACGGTAAGGAAGAGATTAAGAGAGAATTAGATTCTTATGTTCGTACTGGTAGACATACTCCTGTCTTTGAGCAATTTAATGATGACGAACAATCTACATTTGAATCTGTTACTACTCTTGTAAAATTTAATCGTCCTGAAAATGATATTGCTCTTGGAGATATTTATAGAGCTCTTAATGAAAATGATATTTATGAATATACTAAAGAGCAAGATGTTGTTGAGATAATTAAAGAAGAAAGACGTAAACGTCAAGAAGCTGCTGCTCAAAATTCTTCTGCAAATCAAAATTCAAATACAGCGGGGCAAAACCAAGGCTCGAATAATCAATCGGGACAAGATACTGAAGCCAGCAGAGGTCAAGGAAATGGGCAAAATGGCGGTGTTTCAGCTACGGAAGTACCTTTGGAAGAGGGAGAAATAGGCGACGGAACTGTTAATCCTAATGATGATGAAACTCCTGATAATACTACTGGTGGTGCTACTGGTGGTGCATCAGCTTCTTCTACGGGGGAGGGAGCGCCAACTATAAATAATAGTGCTGCTCAAACTTTAGATACTGCTACAGTTGTATCAGCAGTTAGAGCAAGAGTTAACGAATTGGCTGAATCTAATCCTGAAGGTATTACTAGAGAAACTCTTAAGCAACAAACTAAAGATGCTATATCTAGTGCATTTACTGATGTAGAAGAAAGTGATATTAATGACTTAGTTGATACTGCTATTGATATAGTAGATAGAAGACTTAGTCATGAAGGTGAAAGTATTGAATCTACTCTTGCTAGAAACGTTATTCGTCTTAGTAGAGTTGCTATAAATAGCCGTTCTGAACAGGCTATTAAAGAGGCTCAGTCTATTCTTAATCAAACTTTCGATGAACTTCTTGATAACTTTAATAGACATTTGTCTAAAGGTAAAATTGATGGTAAATATATTATTCCTCTTGAAGCTCTTATTCGTTATGCTCGTAGTATTACAAATAACGAATTTGAAGCTCAAGAAATGTATGATGCTTTCACTAAGATTATAGCTGAGCATCCTGAAAAATATGCTACTATTCAAGGTAAACCTATATCTCAAAATAAAGTTATTGAGAATATCACCACGCCCGTAGAAAAGAGAATGACTAGTCTTGACAGTAGTCTTGGCGGTAGAACATTTAACTTTGCTGCAACTCTTGCTAGTCTTTCTAAAGAAGATAGAGCTAAAGTTGAACAGGCTATTAAGAGTCTTAGACCTGGTGATAAAATTTATGTAGAAGCTAACTACGAAAATGAGAAACTTATGGACCATAAAGATGATATGTTCATAGGTGGTATTGATTTTGTAGTTATAGATGGTGAAGGTAATAAGATTAAGATTGCTAGTGCTCCAACAGCTATGAAACTTAGCGATGGTTACGGAGAAAATGAAGAATTTTGGTTTTATCAATTTCCTTATGCTAATGAACTTGGCAAAAAAGAATATCCTATTCAAACTTTCTTTAAACGTGTATTTACTAGTGATAATGAAAATGCTAAAAAATTCAGAGATTTACTTAGACAATATGAAGCTCTTACTGGAAAAGAAGCGTATGAAAAAATAGGTAAAGATTTGTTAGCAGACGCTTATAAAGCATTAGAAGATTTTTGTTCTGACATACGTTTTAATTTAAACAGTATTGTTCAATCTAAAAAAGTTTATATAGATGAAGAACATTATGATTTAATTCCTATAAATAGTACAGAAGCTAAAGAATCTAGAATTAGGCATTTAGCTAAACTTGATGTTTATACTCAAGATAAATGGAGTCTAGATGTTGAAGATCTTAATTATGAAACTGATGAAGAAGATATAGACCTTATGAACGATAGTTTCAGAAAGTCTATTGATAATTGGTTTAATAAGATGGTTGAGAGTAGTAATGCTAGACATGAAATAGAAAAATCTCTAGATAAATTAGGCAAAGGTGTTTATAATGTTGGTGTTGAAGTTGAATCTGTTAGTAAACCTGTTCTTGTTGTAACAAGAGAAGAAGAAGCTTTACCTGTAAGTGAGGCTATTGCTGAACAACATAAAGACCAAATTCATCTTGCTGCTGGTAACTTGGCTAACACTTCTCAAGTTGTTGTATCTGGCGGACAGCCTATGTCTTTAGGTGGTACTAATACTACTGGACGTAGTGTTGTAATTATAGATACTCCTGATGGAAGTAAGACCTATATCAATGCTTATCCTGTTCAAGTTAACAATTCTATCTTTGAAAGTAATACAAAGCTTAATGCTTTCAAAGAAGCTATCGAACTTCGTCTTGACGAACTTATGGATGAGTGGTATAGAACTAAAAATAGTGAAGAACTTGAAGCTTTCTTAGATTCTCTTGGTCATAAGTCTAATGAAACTAGAAAGATAGCTGGTTCTCTATTTGCAGGATTTACTAGAACTACGTTAAAGAAGGGTAACGGTTTTTCTATTACTTATAAGACTAAAAAAGATGGAAGTGGTAATGACGTAATTATTCCTCCTGGTAGTAGAGAAGATGGTGAAACTCATTATCTTACTTTCTATGATAGTGTTCCTATAAAGGTTACAACAAGAACAGGTTTACAAACAGATAACGGCAGAAAAGCTAGAGCTGCTGTACAAGATTATGTAAGAGGTCGTGCAACCAATACAGCTGTTGTATGGAATACAAGTACAGGTAGTGCTGAACTAGCACTTATGAAAAAGCTTGTAAGAAAGGTTGTCATAGATTCTCTTAAAGTTAGAATTGATCCTCTTAACATTAATGCTGATAATGATTCTAAGATGAGTTATGGCTCATTTATGACTAGAGATGCTGAAGGTAATTTTGCTCTACGGGTGAGTGGAATTAAAAAGCCTAGTTCTAGACTTGCAGCTTATGCTCAACCTAATGGAGATATTGTTATTACTGGTCTTGGTAGAAATGGTAATCCTGGTACATTCAGTGATTTCATTTTGTTTAACGATATGGTTAATCTTACTACTAGACCTATCGGAGGAAGTAACTTTAGTATATTTGATAACAGTGATGGCGATTATGGTATAACTTATAGAATTAACAGAGGTACTACAAGCTCCCCTGTAGAGAAAGTTATTGTTACACCTGTTATTGATAAGCTAAGTAAGGTTGTTAAAGATATTCTTGCTAGTAAAAATAAGAATAGGCAAAACGATAGTAAAGCTGTTATCAACGCTATACGTGATAGAATAGCAGACGCTAATAATTCTTTATACAATTTAACAAAAAAAAGCGAAATATGTAATAGGTTATTGCATAAAAATATTATCTTTGTAGAGAATTTCAATGGTGCAACTTATATAATGTCTGATGGTAGTTCAGAAGTTATTCCTGATGATGCATATGCTGCTTATGTTCCTGATAGCGCTGAGCTTAAAGTTGGAGATAAGACTATAAAACTTGAGAAAGGTCAGATAGTTGTTGGTGATAGATTTATGAATCTTCTTGATGGTAATACTGGAGATATGATTGATGCTCTTCACCATATTCTTCACGAGAATATTCACGGATTTATAGCAGATAATGATGCTGCTAATCCTGAACTTAATGAGCGATATAAAAAGGAACTTGATGCTTTATGGGATGAATATACTAGAAAACATCCTACTTCTCCTCACGCTAAAACTGCTGAGTATAATGATTTAGAAGAGTTCTTAGTAGAAAGTCTTACTAATATAGATTTAATTAGAGAATTAAATGATACTACAGCAGACGAACCTCTTAACAATCCTAAGCGTCCTAAGAGTCTTCTTGGTAAGTTATTTGATAAACTTATTAACTGGCTTGCAGATATTCTTGGTTCAAACTTTAAATTAAATAAAGATAGTTTGTTTGCAAAAGAGTATGCTATATTTGAAGAAACTCTTACTAATACTCCTCAACAAGAGCAGAAGAAAGAGATTAAAAAAGTTAAGCAGCCTAAGAAACAAGACGCAGGTACTAGTACTCCAACTGTTACTGAAGGAACATTAGAGTTTAAAGAAGATGAACCAGGAAAAGAAACAGTAAGTACTCCTGAAATTGCAGACTTTAAACTTGATACTACTGGTGCTACTACTAGAAATACTACAAGTAATACTGAAGTACAACAAGACAATAGACGTACTGCACCTAAAAGAGGAAGTAGAAGTTATAAAGCTAGTACAATTAGTAGTACTTTCCCAACACTTAGAGGAGCTTTAGATAATCTTGATGGTGATACTTACTTTGATGTTCAAGAAAAAATAAACAATGGTGTTATATCAATAAAATGTAATTAATATGAATCCAACTTGTTCATTTACAGGTAATCCTGTACTTAAAAGTCTTCAAAATTTCTGTGGAACAGATGTTGCTAAATACCTTGAGTATTTTAGTAAAGCTTTCACAAGTGACCCTCAAGCAGAACAGCTTGAAGCTAGAGCCGATTTTTCTGAATGGTACAAAAAGAATTATAAGAAAGACTTAGATTTAAATTCTATTGGTTCTATTTCTTTAAAGAACGCTATTGTTAAATACTATGATGAATTAGTTCCTACTTATTCAGCAAGTGAAGTAAATATTAATATTAGCCGAGCAGCAATGTTCGGCTATACTTCTCCTCTTGCTCGTAAAGTAGGACTTAAGTATTTAGCTACGCTTATCTATAAAGATTATATGAACATTGAAAGAACTTCTGAAGAAGATTTTAAACGTAATATTTTGTCAGAAGTTGCTAGTGATAATCTTAGATTTGTAAGAGATGAACTTGCAACTATGCTTTCAGAAGGTCTTAGCGAAGAAGAATACGAAGAGATTTGGAATAATCTTGGTAGTAATTGTGGTGAATATCTCGATAGTCTTATTAGAGCTAGAGAGGCAGATAAGAGTCTTGACCCTTATACAGATACTGTACTTAATTGGATGGCTCTTTATAGAGAACTTACGAGTACATTTAAAGAAACTCCTGACTCTAAGTCTGGACAAGATATTGCTTTTGATGAATTGTTTAATAGTAAACTAATTACTTCTCTTCAACTTTCTAGATATGATACGCTTGATGATGTTCTTGATGCAGATAATATGTCATTAAACTCTATAGAGAGTAGCGAGGATAATGACCCCGAAGAAGCTGGTAATGAAGATAAAGTTGATACTACTATTAGAGACCACGGTTTACATCATGGTGAGTTAGATGATTTTAAGAAACATCTTTCTGAAAGAATTAAGAGAATACTTAACACTATTCCTAAATTAAACAGTCCTGTTCCTAGAATAGATAATAGTACTGAAAAAGTAGAAGATGCTACTGAAACGCCTCTTGATTTAAAGATTGATAGTCAGATTGGCTTCCCTGAATATCTTGATTCTACAGAAGTTGCTACAATTCTATATTCTTATGTAGTTAAAGATGATGCTGAAAGTATGGCTGAATCTGTTAGAGCTATAGCAGAAACTTTTCCAGAATATGCAGGTCTTAGTATTCTTGCTAACATGCTAGAACAAAATAGAGATTTGAGATATTCTTTCTATACTAATTTCGGTAAACATATCGTTTCAAAAGCACAGACTGTTCTAAATGATGGAGCAGTCACTTATCGTATTAATAATCCTAATGCTAGTAGACTTGATACTCTTAAAACAGAATATAGAAATGAATTCATAGTTGCAGCAACTAATGTAAATATGAATGATATAAATTCTATGTTTGATAGAATTACTACTAGTACTGTTAGAGGCCGTACTGATATGCCAGTTAGTAGAAAAACTGGTAATAAGACGCCTAAAGTTCTTGTAGAAGTTGAGGATGAAGTTGGACGTACTCCTAAAGTAGAAAAAGCTATAGAAAAAATCTACAATATTCTTAAGATATTTTATCCTACTCTTAATAAAAATTCTGTTATTAATTTTGTATGTAACAATTCAGATATGAGTATTCAAGAAGCTATGGCTGCATTATATGATGATGCTAAGAAAGCTGTGAATACTGCTGAGTCTGTACAACTTTCTATTAAGAGAAAGCAAGATGGTATTAAGTCTACAAAGGATTTAATTAATCATATGCTTTGGGAAAATAAAACAAAGAAAGCAAATCATACTACAGAAGAATTTACTGAACTTCGTAATAAACTTAAAGATTTATATACTGAAGACCCTGTTAAGCCAGAAATGTTAGCATCTCCTACATCTTTTGCTGAACATATGCTTAAGTATGCTCTTATTAAGACTAATCTTAATAGTGTTAATGTTCACGGTAATCAGTCTTCAGATATTCTTAACAGTAGTCTTATTACTAGACTTAAATCTATATTTGAGAATCCTGATAGAGGTGCTGGTTCTCCATTGCAACTTCTTGCTGAAGACTATCATCTTGATACTAATACTCAGTTTAGACTTAGCAATCTTCTTATCGAACAAGATGACCATCCTGGTATCTTTAGACTTGTAAACGGTAAATATGTTCCTACTGAATACGCTAACGATTTACTACAATTTACTTTGTTTAATGGTGCTATCAACCAAGATACTGAAACTCCAGTTCTTTATTCTGAAATGAGTAAAGGTGATTATATTGGTACATCTTGGGCTAATTTCTTCTCTGAAACAGATAGTACTATTCCTGGTCGTGGTATTAAACTCGGTAGATATTTTCTTCGTATTCCTTCTGATGCTCCAAAGACTTTCATTCTTAGAGCACCTAGATATATGATTACTAAAGAAAATCCTCTTTTTACAACAGGTAATCAAGAAGAATTTAATCAATTTATAACTAATGTTGTAAACAGATTAACTCAAAATAATATAACAGTTCCTGGTGATGCTCTAGCAACTTTAGCTAGAGATGCAGGTAGTGTTCTAATTGAGGACGATGAGGAGTTTGCTCATCATATTCTTTCTACGGGGGAGCAAGGCATTGATGTCGGCGAGTATGTTGACGATAAGACTTTAATGCGTATTACTAAAGAGGCTAAGAAACAAGAAGGTGAAACTACTAAGATTTTTTTTGTTAAAAAGAATTCTGACGGTACTGTTATTCCATATATTATGGAAGGAACATTTAAAGGTGGTTATCTTTATAAAGCTAAATTTGTTAATTTCTTTAATACTCCAAATACAGATGAGAATCTAAGAAACATAGTAGAAAATCATTATAATGATACATTCATTAATGATGGTACTGTAACATATGATGACCTTTCTGTTACTCGTGTAAGAGTTGTTAATAGAAATCATCAACTGTTTAGACAACTTAAGAATGCTTTTAAACAAGAACTTCTTGATGGTGTTGCCGCTGCACGTCTTATGTTTAAGACTGACATTCTTAGAGATGATAATGGTCAACCAGTTCTTGTTAATGGCAAACCAGTATATCGTATAACTAGAGATAGTAAACTTAATCCTGTATTACAAGAAAAATGGGCTGCAGACCTTAATGGTCTTAGTCCTGTTTACCATTTTAGAGGACAAGCTTATAAAGATGGTAAGCTTACAGGTAGGGTATTTGAATCAGATAGATTTATAGTTTTTGACGAAAATAATAATGTTGTTAGAAACTTTGGTCAAGAACTATTAGATTCTACACTTAAGTATCTTACTACTAATGATAATCCTTCTACTGATACTCTAGTTCTTTGGAGTGAAGAAAACGGTATTCCTGAATTGAATCTTACTCCACAACAAGAGGCTGCTATTGAAGCTAAGCTTGATGAATATATTAATATGTTTGTTGATAATTCTTATCAGAGAATGCAACAAACTAAAGACTTTATGAAAGGTCGTAGAGTTAATATAAATAATGTTGCTGATTATATGCTTAATCATCAGCTTGTTTATATTGAGTCTAATGAACTTCTTGAAGGTGATACTAAGTATTATAAAGACGTTCAGACATTCCTTAAGCGTACAAAAGAGTATCAAGCTTCTGGTAATCCTTATGGTATTGCTAGTATAAGAAGAACTCTTACAAGCACCCCTTTAGAAAAGATACAGATTGGTCCTGCCAGTTGGAACATTACTCTAAGTGATAGATTTAACGCTGTTACTTTCAAGACTACTAAAATGTTTAAGAAAGCAGTTCTTGATAATCTTGAGAAAGTTCTTTCTAATAAAAAGATTATGGGTGACCATGCTATGTCTAAGCATGATGCTCATGTTCTTATGTATGGTCTTGATGGAGAAGGTGGTTATACTGACGCTAAAGTAAATGATGCTCAGTCTTATATTACTTTTGACGAATGGGTACGTCGTGTAGCAGCTAGAGGTGAACTTGATAAGTATACTCCGCTTATTAATAAGATTATTAACAATGAAACCCTTACTAAAGATGACCTTAAAGAATTTATTCAAGTTCAAAAGAATATTTATTATGATATGTATTATGACCAAGTTACTGGTCGTGTAGTTCCTCGTCAGATTAAGAATGCTGAATTTGTTCTTGTTCCTCAATTTATAGAAGGCACAGAACTTGCTGAGGTTTATAAGTTTATGAAAGATAATAATATAGACCAGCTTAATACTGATGAAACTTCTAAAGCATCTAACAATTACATTGTAGAAATCTTTGATGATAACGGTGTTCTTAAGCAAGAAATAGTTAACAACAATAATCCTGAAGGAGTTAAAGATAAGAAGAAGGCTAAGGCTGCTAAAGATTATAAGGATTTAATTAATAGAGCTATCCAACCTTATTCTTATAATTACCTTTATGAACAGCAAAAGACTCCTCAGCATATGTTTGCTAACAATAAGTTTGCTATTCAGATTGCTAAGAAGATTATTGATAATATTCAGAAAGATCATCCTCTTTATACTGAGAAAATGAGATACTTTGATTTGATGACTACTAATATCAAACAAAGTTTTGTCAGTCTTATGAAGGAATTTAATATTCCTGTAGATGAGAATGGTAATATTAAAGCAACAGATGCTACTATCTTTGAGAATATAGATTATGAAAAGTTCTATGACAAACTTAAAGTAGAACTTGGTAGACTTGGTCTTGATGATAATTCTCTTGATTACGCAACTCTTACTGGTAATCCTTATGATCCAAGTGAAACTGTTATGCCAAACTATTTTGGTATAATGATTAATAAGCTTGAGAGTATAGTTCAAAGTCTTGTTACTAAAGCTGTTACTCGTCAAACTCTTCATGGTTTCCACGCTGCACAAATAAGCGATATAGGTTACGTTGAACTTGGTCATAAAGGTACGATAAAAGGAGATAAGAGTCTTAAGTATCATCCTGAAGGATATTATAATCCTAAAACTAATAAGTATGTAACAATAGAACAATATGAAAAGTTAGAAAATAAAGAAGATTTTGTTAAGTCTGCTATGCCTTATGCTGAGGTAAATCTTCCTTATAGTGCTTTTGGAATTGATAAAAACTCTGTTCATTACAAAGATATGACAGATGATGAAATTATAGCAGAGCTTGAAGCTAAAGGGCTTGACCAATTTATAGGATATCGTATTCCCACTGAAGGTAAGCAGTCTATCAGTATAATGAAACTTAAAGGCTTTATTCATGACGCTTCTGGTTCAACTATAGTAGTTCCAAATGAATGGGTTCCTCAGACTGGTTCTGACTTTGATATTGACTCTGTGTATGGTATTATGCACAAAGTTATAGTTACTGCTAAGGGCAAGGTTCTTAAGATTAGCTATAAAGATACTTTTGATATTAACGATTGGTTTAAGTATGTATCTAGAGAAAGTGGTGACCGTATTGAAGGTATGACTACTGAAGAATTTAATAATGCTAAAGCTGAAGCTAAAGAAAAAGCTAAAGCTGCTGTTCAAAAGTATAGAGAAGAACTTCAAGCTATTGAACAAGAAGCATATAAGAATCTTCCTGGCAAATATTTTACCGATAAAGAAACTAAGAAACCTGTATATATTGGTCCAAAAGGCGGTGTTGTAAAAGTTCATCATCTTATAAATGAAGTATTTGGTCCTAATAGTAGTAGAGAAAAGTATGAAGCTCAACTTAGAAATGAGATTGGTCTTCTTAATAAACTTCTTGAAAATAATACTTATGAACAAGATGAAATAGATGCAGTAAAAGATTATCTTGAAATCATAACTACTATTCATAATAGTCTTACTGAAGATACTACTGATGAAGGTAACTTATATAAGGATACTAAGAATGAGCATCTTTCTAAGACTATAGAAAAGTTTAGAACTCTTAGACATAAAGCTTATGCTGATTTAGCAGAGATTAATGGTCTTATGTCTGAGGAAGAATTTCTTAACGCTGCTAATAGTAATCCTATAGATTATAATACTAGGAATGCTCGTGATAACGAGATTGTAAATATTATGATTGAAATAATGAGTCATCCTTATAGTCTTGAGGAAAACCTTTCTCGTTCTAACTTTGATAATATCACAGGTAACGGTAATGCTGCAGTAGACAAACTTAGAAATCCTATAGAGCAAATTAAGAGAAAGAATAGAAGTCCATTTAATATTCTTGATGAGGCTGAGTTCCAAGAAGATGCTATGCAGGGCTTTGCTCTTAAAGGTTTCAGTGTTGCTCGTGATACTTTCTGTTCTATTTGTAATACAGTTAGGCCTATTATCTCTGACATTTATGCTCCTGTTGTAGAGTATGATTTCTCTGAACTTTCTGATAAAGAATTTGATAAGAAACTCAAAGAACTTAAAGAAAGATTCAATGATGGTAGCAAGAAAAATGTAGTTAATAAAGGTAAGATTGTACATGTTAGGCATAATAAGATTGGTTGGTCTAATAATGGAGATAAGAATATTGACGGTAAGTATATAACTGTTTATAGTTCTCAGACTACGGCTCATATTCTTGATGCAATGAAATCTGGTCCTGTGCCTAATGTTAATAAATATACTTTCGGTGTATATAAGACATTAGTTGATGTAGGTAGCAGATATGAAACTGCTATTGGTTTTATTATGCATCCTGCTGTTGCAGTTATTAATAAGTATTATGATAGAACTAACTCTATTTATGCTAGCGATACTAGTACAAAATATATAGAGTCTGCTCTTAATGAATATTGTGATAGACTTGCCTCTCTTCCCGATACTAAAGTTAAATTCAAGAAACGTGCTAGTCTTTCTGAAAAGTTACAAGCTGTTAGTCAAGCATATGGTGTTTCTATTAGTCTTGACTATATGAACAATAATCTTACTGCCATTAGTGAGAAAGATTTGCAACTTAGAATTAAAGATGAAGATGCTTATAGAAAGAAAGTTGGTGGAGAAGAACAACTTATTCTTCACGATATGGCTCACGTTCTTCACTTTGCTAAGATTGCAGAACTTACTAACAATATTAGTTCTGTTCAGCAAGTAACTAATCCTGATAAGTTTGGTGCTAAGCAGACTATCTTTGAAACTGAAAAGGTATTTAAGAATATTGGTGATTATATTAAATCTCAATATGTTTGGTCAGATGAAAGAAAGGCTTATGTAAATCAGTCTGTACTTTCTGTTAACGGAAAAGATATTCTTGAATCTATATATCCAGACTTTGTAAATATTTCTAAGAAGAACGAAGATGAGTTTGATAATGATATGGAGCGCTTTGTTAGAAGTACTACTAATGTTCAAAGAAGTACTTATCCTACTCTGTGTGCTCATATCAAATATGGAAGTGCTACTTCTATTATTGTCAATAAAGCATTCTTTGTTACTCAAACTCCAGGCTTTAGAACTCTTATTAATTCTATTGAAAAGATGTTTAGTGATAATAAACGTCTTAATGAAAAGACTTATAAAGAGCTTAGAACTTATCTTATCAATGCTCTCTACAGGCGTGCTGGATTTATAAATAGTACTCTTGCCTATAAGAAAGGTGAAGGTTTTAAATTTAAAGATGGTGATGTTAGAGTAAGTAATGATGCAGAATATGCACGTATTTATGGATATAGTAGAGGTACTACATTTGAAGTTTCTGTTGGTATAGATGAAGAATCTAGTAAGATTATCACCTCCCCCGTAGAGATAAAGAATGTATCAGACCCAACACAAGAAGAAATAGACATGTTTGCTGCTCTTTCTCCTGCTCAGAAAATTGAATTTTTAAAGAAATGTTTTAGAAATAAAGGTTCTGAAGAAAATATATTTGATTATATAAATACAAGACTTTATACTACAAATAGAACTAGAAATACTAGTCCTGGTGCTCAACTCATAAGTTTTGCAGAGTCTAGTGCTGATATTGATTACCTTAGAACCTTATTCTTTAAAGCATTTATTAACAGTAATCCTCTGATTGCATTGACTGCTGCAGATATTATTAAGTATGCTTTTGTAGTAGATGGTTATCAGTTTACTAGAAATGGTGTATCTAAACTTATACCTAACTCATTACTTATAAATGACGGTCCTTATGCTGGAACTAATATTGTTCCTGATGTAAACGAACGTGCTAGTAGAATTCTTATGTATCTTGATGATACCAATCTTGAGAACTTTATCAGAAGTCATCCTAATCTTTCTCAGATTAATATTAGACGAGTTCAGAAACATGGTAATATGTATGAACTTAATCAGCGTCATGAGGATATGATATTTATCACTCCAAGCGATAAAGAAACTGCTGTAAAGTATGGTATTGCTAAGCCTGATGGTAATAGTTTTAACAACTATGTTAGACTTAAATATGGTAACGATACTATTCTTTATAAGATATGGCCTTTTGAAGATGGATATTGTATTCTTACTCCTCTTAATGCTCTTGAACGTAATGAGAATGCTATATGGAGTGCTAATGATAATAACAATATTTATCCAGGTAAAGTAGGAGGTTACGATTACTTTGAGGAAATGATTAATAATTATAGAATTAGCCGTCAACCTGGTGAAAGAGGTTTCTCTGTTACAATGTTTGAAAAGCTTATAGATGAAACTACAGCTAACAAGTTTAAAGCTATGTCTTATGTTGTAGAGGGAGAAGCTAGTACTAGAGAATTTGATATTGAAGCTAAAACAGCTACAGGTCAGAATCTTATTAATAGAGCTACTGAGATTGTTAATGACCCAAATAAACCTTATAGGTATTTCTATAGTCTTAGTCTTGATGATTATATAGAGGATGGTTCTAATATAGTAGTAGCTATTCCTACTAAGATGAAAGTTAATGGAGAAGAAGCCCTTGGTGCTCCTCATATTTTCAGAATTAGTCCTGTAGATATATCAGGTCTTTATAAGTATTTTTCTAAGCCAAGTCTTAATAGAAGTGACCTCTCTGAAAAGAGTAAAGAAATCCTTAAGAGTCTTGAAACAGAAATGCAAACTCGTAGTATTTCTGCTAAGTTCTCTCATATGTTTGAGATTGAAGAAGTTAAAGAAAATCTTAATGACACTGAGATTAAGAGAATTAAGTTTAGTACCATCGGTCATAAACCAAAGCCTATTGTTTCTGCCGCAATGTCTGTTATTGATGGTGTGAATTATATGGGTAAAATTACTGGTGAGGAACGTAGTTCTGCTCTCGCTAGAGGCTTCAATCAACAACATATTTTTGCTAGAGAAAAAGTTGCTGAGGCTCATGTAGAAGATGTTATAGTTCCTGCTGCAAAAGCTGTAGAAGAAGCTGTAAATAATATTGAAGATAGTCTTAATCAGTTCTGGGAAATTCCTGGTCAGCCTAACCATTATTATAAGATTACTGACCCTGAAGTTGTAAAAGAAATTAAACATAATACTGCTCTTAGAGAGAAATATCTTAAAGCTATTATGGACCCAGCTGCTATAGAATCTAAATTTGCTATCTTCCGTGACTTAGATATCGATTCTGAAGATGAAGTTCTTCGTCCTTATCTTAAGAAGATTAAAGATTCTGTTGCTAAACTTCGTACTTTTCCTGCTGTTAGAAAAGCACAAGAAAATTATGTTTATGAAGTACTTGATAAACTTTCTAATAACCCCTATATCGGTGGCAGTCTTAATGGTGCTATCGGTGGTGGAATAATTAGTGTTATAAGTGGATTCTATAAGCAGAGTACTCTTAATGCTTTATTTAATGATATTCAAGAATCTCCTAATGCTCTTGTTCAAGTTACAATGAAGATGATTCAAGATAATCTTAGAGCAACAGAGATGCAAACTGAAAGAGATATTGCTGCTTTTACAGCTCATATTGAGGATATTAAAAAACGTGCAGCTGCTGCTGGTAAAACAATTAATTGGGATAACATTGTTGATGATTATGGTAGGTTCAGACGTAAATATAAGGATGAACTTATTAAGGATAGAGAAAGACTACAGCATCGTGTAGATGATGCTAAGCAACATTGGGTTGAAGTTCGTGACTCTAAACCAAACAACGAATTGTCAGCAGAAAGTGTTAAAGCATATCTTGATTATCAGCGTGCTGAACTTGAATATAACGAATGGAAAGCTAAGTATATAGAACAAGAAGCTATTAATACTCATAACAATAATATGGGTATTGAAGATGACGGTTATTATAACACTAAGAATAAACTTGCAAGACAAATGATTGATGGTGCTGGTACTAAATATATCTATGCTGTCTATCAAATTCTTAGGGATAAACGTAATCGTTTGATGCGCAAGCAGCTTGATGATATTGATAATCCTGGCCTTGAAGATCAGATTGAAGACATTAAGACTAAGCTTTATCAACTTTCTCAAACTCATCTCCAGGATCCTGTTACTTACGCAAGTACTCCTAAGACTCTCTATACAAGTATAGACGATGATTCAAATGAGATGATTAAAAGAGTTTGGGACGATAGAATGGCTTCTGATTTACTTAGCAAATATATTAGAGATAATGCTATTAATGAAAGAAAATACTGGAAATATGCACCAAAAGCTCATTTTGAACAACTAGTTAGAGATAATCTTGCTATTGTTAGAAAGTATGAGAATCCTGATGAGAATGGTATACCTAAGACAAGTGCTGCCGAACTTGCTAATATACCAGAATATCAGAAAGCTAAACGTTGGCTTAGACGTAACGCATCTCCTATTTATATTGAAAGAGGAGAAGATTCTTGGCTTACTGAATATGCTGAGGCTATGCGTGTTCTTCATGACACTCCAGGTGCTATTAGTCCTGAATATCAGAAAGTATATAATAATCCTGACTATAGAGATGAGAATGGAGATTTGAACGGTCTTGAAATTTCTAAAGATGCAGAACTTGTAAAGAAAATTAAAGAAGACCAAGAACTTACTTATAATGTTTTCAGAGAAGAAGATTTCTCTGATAGAAAACTTATATCTCTTGCTCCTATAGACGATAACGTTTATACTGAAGAGTATTGGACTGAGATGCTTGGTGCTAAAGACCCAACTGGTGATATGAAGAAAGAGTATAAAGATACTATTACAGCTATCAATAATATTCTATCTCCTTATTACAGTGAAAGAACTAATTCTATTGATTGGGCTAGACTATTCCAAGATAATACTGAAGAGCAAATTATGCAAACTCTTGTTGCTCTTAATATGATGTATACACGTCTTGAGGAAATAGGTAAAGGTAGTGGTGCTACAAGAAGTAAAAAAGAAATTGCAGAATGGATTGCAGATAATTGTGTTACAACATTCAATGAAGCTCAATATAGTAGTGATCTTCTTATTGCTTCTACAATGCCTAACAATCAGACTACTGCTTTGTTCAAGAAGATTATTCAAGAACATAGTAAAGATGGTAGTATTGGTAATAGTTACCTTTATAAATCTTTCAAGATTAAACACGAGGAAGGTTCTGATGAATATAAAAAGTATGTAGATGTAAGAAAGACTAATGCTCGTAGAACTGCTAAGAAGTACGCCTATAAAGTAAATACTAAGTATTATACTATGGCAAGAGAAGACGCTCTTTCTAAAGGTAAAGAATACTTTAAAGATTGGTTCTTTAAGAATCATATTTATAATCCTTATGAGAGAAGATTTGAACCTATTGCTATTTGGCGTAAGACTGAAATTAATACTGATGTAAACAGTGACATTGAAGTTGAATGGAACGCAGGCTATGCTCAAACTAATAGAGTAGTTCGTGATGGTTATGGTACTTTGTCAGATATTGCTGCTATTGAAAGTATTCAGACTGGCAGTAGTGGTATGAAACGTAAGTATATCACTGATGAAGAAGCTGATGCTATTAAGAATTATAGAGAAGATTGGGATTTCCAGAATAAGAATTATATGCAAGGCTTTGGTCATGGTGAAAATTATAAGTATGGAAGTAATCCTGCTTATGATAACGCTGACACTCGTAATGAATTTGAGAAAGAACTTGCTGACTATGTACAAGGTGTTATAAGTCGTCTTGTAGAAGATGAACAATCTCAACACTTTATTAAGAGAGGTTGGCTTCCTTCTAGAGCAAAAGGTGAAACTCTTAGTGCTGAGTTCTTAGGTCGTGAGGCTAAAAAGCTTTTAGGTTTTACTTATTACGATAATGGTAAACATGAGGAAACTCCAATCATTGACTATGCTCATGATAAATACATTCCTACTCCAATGCTTGGTTTTATTACTAAGAATTACAAAGAAAAGAATCCTTATAAGAGACCTATTAGAGAAGAATGTGAAAGTGAAGAAGAGTATCTTGAGAAGAAGAGAAAGTGGGATGCCGAAGAAGCTAGAATTAAAGCTGAAGAATTAGAAATTCATAAAGCCGAACACGATAGGAATTATGAAGGTGTTCTTAAACAGTTTATAGCTAGGGCTAATAAGCACAATAGTATTCAACATAATAAAATGAATTTCTATATGGCTCAACAACTTCTTTCTGAATATGGTATTTATAAACAGCGTTATGGTAAAGAAGGAGACTTTTTAAAAGATGGTAGCACTTCTGATGCTGAACAAGCTGAGTATTTAAGACAAGTAGATAAAGATATGCTTGAGCAGTTTACTACAACAATTCAGAGATTTGTTAATAACGAATGGAAATCTTCTGAAGGTAGTCTTACTAGATATATGTCTATGCTTCAAGCTATGACTTCTGCTAAGTTTATGATACTTAACCATAAAGGTGGTGTTGCTAACGTAACATATGGTGAGGCTTCTATTCATTCTGAATCTATGGCTAGAGAATTCTTTGGAGAAAGAGAATCTATTAAAGGTCTTAAAATGTATGGCAGTGGTATTATAGACTATATGGCTCATATGTATAGTGATAAGAGTTCTACTCTCGCTGGAGCTATTGTTAAGTATATGGATGTAGTAGACTACGATGAACAAAGAGGTCTTAACTATATTCAAGACGACTTAGCTGAAGTTAGTCGTAGACTTAACGACTTCGCTTATAGTGCTCAGAGTGCTGGTGAACATGCTATGCAAAATAGAACTATGTTTGCTATGATGGAGAGTCATAGACTATTTCTTAATCCTCGTCATAATGAATTTGGACAGCCTAAATATATTTATATGAATCTTAATGAATATATGCAAGGTCTTGAAGAATCTGCTCTTATAGAACTTCTTGATGAAACTGAAAAGAAAGAATATGAAGCTTTCAAAAAGAAAATGACTGAAGACGCTAACAAGTTTAAAGATTATGCTTGGTTTAGAGAAGACTTTGTAACTAATTATGTTCAAGCTAGATTTAGTTGGGCTAGACAATCTGAATTTAATAGACTTAAGAAAGATAGAATTAAGGATGCTGAAAAAGAATTTAGAGATGATGTTGCTCATCCTACAATTATATCTCAACTTAAACTTGGTGACGATGGTAAGCTCGCCTTTAGAGAAGGAACATGGTTAGCTGAAATGGATAGTATGTATGAAGGTAAATATAATGAAAATGGTACTGGTCCAAGTGATGCTCTTAGATTTCTTGCTAGCTTCAAAGGTCGTGTAATCTCCGTTAATAAGAAGATACATGGTTCTTATGACAAGTCTGGTCGTGCAAAAGTTGAAAATACTTGGTGGGGTAGTGTTGTAATGCAGTATCATAAACATCTTCCTATTGGTTTTGCTAAACGTTATCGTAGTAAAGGTTATTACAATGAAGAACGTGGTGCAATAGAAAAAGGTAGTTATGTTTCTATTCTTGACTTCATTAAGATACCTATAAAGAAACATCAAACTATTCTTAATCTAACTAATGAAGAAGTAGATGCTGTTCAAGGTGTACAGAATCTGATGAAAGAGTTCTTAGACTTTGTATTCCACGCTAGAATTGCTTATAATACTATGCCTGAGTATGATAAAGCTAACTTTAGAAGAGCTTGTGCTGACTTCCAAGCAATGTTCGGTGCTCTATTTGCTTGTGTTGCTCTCAAGATGGCTGCAAGTGATGATGATAAGAACAGATGGTGGTACAACTTTGCTCTATATCAAACTGACCGTCTAGCTAGTGAATCTGCTCAATATATGCCTTGGGTTCTTCCTAGTGAAGCTAAAAAGTTCTTTGGTAATCCTGTTGCAGGTTTCAAGGAAGTAGATGATATGCTTGGTAGTGCTTCTGCTCTTTGTCAAATGATTATGGGTACTGTTGGATTAAGTGACTTTGAACCTACTTATGAAAGTGGTCCTAATGCTGGACGTTATAAACTTTCTGTATATATTGAAAGAAATATTCCTTTCTGGCGTGGTATCAGAAGTGCTTACGTTGACATCAACGATAACAACAAAGCTTATAAAGTTAGTAAGAACATTATTGGATTTATTGATGCTGATAAAATGGCAGAAAAAGGCAAAGAACTATTTGATTAAATTGATATAATACTATTAATAATAGGGGTTAGGCTATAAGTCTAACTCCTATTATTTTAATGCACGATGGTGTCCAAACAATAAAAAAAAAGGCTCCACTGCCCCCTTAATGGAACAGCAGAGCCAACGCCTTATGAAATTAAAAGAAGTGATACTAAAGTAACTTAAAATTTTTGCAGAGATGGAAATCAATTCTGAGGGCTTTAGTATCGTAGCTGATTAACTTATCATAAAGCATATTTTAAACTAACACAAGCAAAGAAAATAAGCAAATAGAGGATTTTATATTATTCCATAGGTATAAGAACATGACCAAATCTGTCGTGAGGAACACTAACATCATCACTATCAACAACTTCTTCACAACAACTAGCACCAAATCTAGCATCAAGAATAGAGTCTAGAGTAACAACTAGTTGTCTATGATACATTTCTTCTACGGGGGTGCTTATATTATCTTCATGAAATATATTATACATAAGAACTCCTAAACCTATAACAAATAAAGTTGCTAGAGAAGCAAATATCATACCTCCAATTTCTTCTTTATCAAATTTACTCATATCATTAATAAAATTAAGGGTGCCAGCCGTATTGCTGACACCCACATCAATATTTACTCAAAAGATGCAAAAAAGAGTTACTTATAATGAACATTAATCCACTGAACAACTACTACAGTAGGAAAACTACCAATCTTTTTAAAAAGATATTTATCATTTCTAAAGAATATAGCACAAGGAGTATCAGTAACATTAAATCTTCTAATAATATATTTAGGAGTATTATTGATATCCATTTCTTCTATCTCAATATCTACTTTAGTTTTTTCTATAGCAGATTTAATAGAAGCTTTCATAACCTCACAGCCTAAGCAGCCTTCAGATGTAATTAATGTTATCTTATTCATAACTTTTACTTATTAGTAGGTTTACCTTCTTCAGAAACTTCTTCTTCATCCTCAATCTTCTGATAATAATTACCATTAGCATCCTTGAGAACATTCTCATTAATCAAAAGACAATCTGTAGCCTTAGCTACATTACGATAACCATTCAAAAGAATACACAAGTTACCAAAATTAGTCTTTGACTTTTCATCGGTAACAGGATAATCTCTAACAGTAGCTTCAAGGGCAGCAATATTAGATACTGCATCCTTGTTAGCGTCAATAAGTGTTTTAATGTACTCGTTCATAATTTTAAATGTTTTAAAATTTATATGTTAAGCCCCAGTAGAACCATGTCCACCTTCACCACGTTCAGTCTCACTAAGTTCAGTAACCTCAACAGGCATAACCTGAGGATAAGGCATAATAATAAGTTGGCAAACTTTATCACCAACCTTATAAGATTCTGTAGTACCTTTACTCTGAGGACGGAAAGTACACATAACTTCTCCACGATAACCAGAGTCGATAACTCCTACACAATTAGTAAGAGCAAGACCATATTTACGAATAGAACTACGTGGGAAAATAAAACCAACATAGCCTTCGGGAATTTCTACTGCAAGACCAGTACCATAAATCCAACACTGAAAATCATCAGACCAATGCTTACTAGTAGCAGTTAAATCGAGTCCTGCATCTCCAGGCTTAGCATAAGCTGGGATTTTAGATTCAGGAACTAACTTCTTAAACTTTACTTCTAACATAATTATTTATAACTTATTTCAAGTTCAACATTCTCAAGTTTAGCTCTATCAACAAGAACATTAAGATAATCAATCATAGCTTCAAGTTGCTTATCATACATACCACGAGGACAAGTAGGTTCAAATTCAAGTTCATCTTCATCCCACTTATCACACATAGCTCTAAGTTTAAGATAACGAGTTTCTAGCTGATAAAATTCAGCTTGAAATCTTTCTTTGTAGTCAGCACTAATCATAAGTGCTACAGTGTCTTTTAATTTTTTCATAATGTAATTACTTCTTTTAGGATGTACCATTTTAATTTTATAAATAATTATTGCAAATATAGTAATAATATCGTAAACTGCAAAATAACTATTGTTAAATTATGTTATCATACATTTCTTCTACGGGGGAGCAATTAGCACTATAAGCAGTACTAGCACCCCTGTAGAAAAGAATATGTATTAAATTATGCAGCTTTATATTCTACAACCATATTAAGAGCTTTACTTGTAGCAAGTCTATCTCCACCAAAAATAAGATTATCCATACGCTTCTCGCCTTCTTGTTTCTTAACATTGCTATAATAGCCAGTGATAGCATTATAAGCACCCCAAGCGTTACCAATAATATGTTCTTGAGCAACTCCATTCTTATAATAATCAAACATAGTATTAAGAATATTAGCTTTACGAGTACTAATATTAGTTTTCTGCATAGCAAGCCAATCTCTTTCAAATACTTTGTGAATACCATTTTCGTGGTTATACTCAACAACAGCTTCATATTCAGCTTTAGTAAGTTGTAGACGAGCAATATAATCTCTAACTTGGTCATCAGTCATCTTAATAGTAAGAAGACTTTCATAAAGAAGTTGAGAACTCTTAGCATAGTCTATTGCAGTACGAAGCATTTCAGCACCAAAGTCAAGTCTATCTTGTGCAGTCTTTGTATGTCTAATACGAATATGTGCTGTAGCTTCTTCAAGTCCAGCATTTAGCATATTAAGACACCAAACTCTTACAGGAGTAAATAGCACATCAATACTACCACTGCCATCGTGAGATGTACTAAACACAAGATAGTTATCAATCGGGTCTCCTCCAACTGTAGTAGAAATAGGAAGTTTAGCAGTGATAAATACTTTGTGTCCGTATCCAAAACATCCAGCACTTTGGAATAGAGCTTTGCCTTCTCCAATAGCATTGTCTATAAAATTAAACGCATCTATATTTTGAACAACTTCATACTTAGACTTAACAATACCAAGAGGGATATTCTTATCAACACGATATGTTCCATAAGCGTTAGGGCAAGGACGATAAATGTTACCTTCATGAGCAAAGTCACCCATAGTTTCATTAACAGAGTTATCTCCGTGAATGTTAAAGGGCATCTTAGCAACAAGTTCACACTTATCTACAATAAAATCTAAACCAGCTTTCTTAATAACTTCTTCTGAGGTTTTACAATCAGTAACATCTTTACCCATTTTACCACCCCAAGGAAGTCCGTAAGCTTCAAACTTTTTAGCCATATTAAGTTAATATTACAAGTTTACCACTATCTTTAACTATATCTTTAACTTCGCTATAATGAGGAGTACCTTGATAATACTCCTCTTGATTAGCAACTACAATTTCATCACCAGGTCTTAAACTAATAAGTTCTTGAACAGCAGCATTTACTATCATTTTATTGTAATACTTTGATTTTGTTCTATGTGTGCTATCTTAGAAACATCAAATAGACCTTCTTTGATAACATCTTTCATAACAGTTTTACTAACATTTGACTTAACCTTATAGTTTGTTATAAGTCTAAAGAAAGTTTGCATAAAATCAATACCTTCATTTTGTAACAATTCTTTAAGATTTACATCAAATGTAAGAGTAGCAGGAATGTTTGCTAAATCATTATATTCTACATCTTCTAAACCTTCACCTTTCTTTAAATCTTCATAGGATATTTCATTAACACCATAAAGTTCTCTAGTATAGGCTAAGTTATTAATATAATTAAATACACTTTTAGCAATACGATCAGTTCTATCAGTATCAATTTCTACCTTTTCAGTATTTCTAACACTAATTTTACCTGTACCATAGTCTAAAAATTTACCACCAGATTTAGTTTCATCACCAAACTTAGTGATAGCTTGAGCAATTACTTTCGAAAGTCTTTCAATAACTTTGTTTTTGGCATCTTTAAGTTCTTTGAGACGAGCAGTTTCTTTATCGATAACATCAATTTCTCCTTTGAGGCTTTTGATAACTTCTCCATAAGACTTAACTTTGTTTTTGAAATCTTCTTGAGTAACAGCAAGTTTTTCTTCAAGTTCAGGAGTTAATTCTCCACCATTTTCTTCTAATTCGTTAAATATATCTAGAAGGTCTTGTTGTATTTGCCAAATATTCATAATGTAATATCTCCTATGTGACTTTTATTTTTAACATCAACAGCATTACGCTCTAAATCAGCTTCATTCCAAAAAGAAATACTACATAAACCTTTATTTACCATAAGTATTCCTTCTTCATTTACAATTAATAGATGTTTAGTATATTCTTTATCAGTTTTATTTAGCTTAACATCAGCAGTATAAAGGCTAGTCACCATTTTTAGTAAAATATTTAAGTTCTCCTTTAACTTTCAGCTCCCCTTTAGAAGAAATTATGGTTAGATTAGAACCAGGAAATTTCTCATTAAGAGTATCACATAAATCTTCAAGACAGCCTATAGCATTAGTATAGGCTCTATCAGAAAGATGTAGTAAAACAATAGTAAAACAAATAAGTAGTGTACTAAAAAATAAACTAATAGCAATCCAAATCATCTTCTATAATTATTATCAGTATAAATAGTATCTTCATGAATTTTACCACAATTAGTACAACGAGAGATAATAGTCATTCCGACTATAGCACCATAAGGATTTTTAATTTCCTTATTCTCAAGAACTTCATATTTGTGAAGTCCAATAGCACATTTGAAATCTTGACTCATATTAAAAATAAATTAAAGTTCTTCTATTTCTAATTCTTTATCACTACACATAGTATAAATATTGCCAACTTTTATATTAAGTTTATCAGCAATATAAGAGTCTATATCTTCTACATCATCTGGAATAGTAGTATGATATATTTTAGCATTAACATAATCGAAAATATAACAATGTGTCATAATAAACCACGTTTAATAAATTCTTGTTTAAGAGGTTCAGCAACTAATTTAGCATTAGGATGAGGCGGACCTGAAACTCCATCAGCTCTTAGAGCAAAGAAATGTTTCCAATCATCTACAAAAGCAGTATGAATTAACTGAGTTTTAGTAGCAAAAGGAAGAACTTCTCTAGCTTGTTGAGGTTTCCAACCAAGTTGAATAAGTTTCTTATAAGCGAGAGCACAGGTAGAAAGAGCATATAAATACCAATCAATAGTATTCCAATTATCGCTAAGTTCCATATTAACTCTCATACCTGCATACATATCAGATTCAACTTCAGCAGTACGACAAGCTTGAATTTCAGTTTCATTTATGTCTATCCAAGAAGGCAAAGCAAAAGTTATACTATTATTGAATTTATCTAAATGATAGTTACAATATCT
>Ga0247610_10000970_pt1 | contig 37183 bp, 24 predicted proteins | sample 174DNAGHGhighgp2_FD_193483 | JGI IMG/M metagenome (GOLD analysis project Ga0247610, IMG submission 193483) | Sheep rumen microbial communities from Palmerston North, Manawatu-Wanganui, New Zealand - 1742 DNA GHGhigh gp2 | ecosystem: Host-associated > Mammals > Digestive system > Stomach > Rumen...
ACATACTATCTCAACATACGTGATCCCTTATGCGCTGATTACGATAGTTGTCGCTGCTTTTTTTGATACCAGAACGGCATTGTTTACCTATTTGACCACTGTGCTGATTTGTTCGTTTATTGTGCCGAATGAGTTTGAATTTTTATTCTTACAGGTAATCATCGGTATGATATCCATTTGTACGTTAAAGACGATTTATCAACGTTCTCATTTAGTTCGATCGGTATTGATCATCGTGATAAGTTATATTATATTGTATTTTGGCTACGCATTGATTCATGAGCGAGAGATGGAACAGATTAACCTTCATTTGTTATTTTATTTTTTGCTTAATGGTGTGTTCCTTCTATTTGCAAATCCGTTGATTTATATTATAGAAAAAATATTTGGCTATACATCTGATGCCACATTAGTGGAGTTGGCGAATACGAACAATGATATATTTAGGCGATTTTCAGAAGTGGCGCAGGCAAGTTTTAATCACTCCATGCAGGTGTCAAATTTAGCGGAGGCGGCAGCCAAGGCGATAAATGCCAATCCTATGTTGGTCCGTACTGGAGCACTTTATCATGATATAGGCAAAATGAATAATCCAACTTTCTTTACTGAGAATCAAAATGGGGTGAATCCTCATGTTGAATTGAATGATGAGATAAAAAGTGCTCAGATAATTATCCGGCATGTGATGGATGGAGTTGAGATAGCTCGTAAATATGGATTGCCAGAGAAAATACAGGAGTTTATATGGACCCATCATGGGAAGGGGAAAGCTACGTATTTTTACAATACCTATAAGAACAGGTATCCCGATAAAGAGGTGGATGAATCGTTGTTTACCTATCCAGGTCCAGCACCATTCACGAAAGAACAGACGATCTTGATGATGTGTGATGCAGTTGAAGCAGCTTCTCGAAGTCTGTCGGAATATACAGATAAAAGTATAAATGATTTAGTTGAAAAGATCATAACGAACCAGATGAATGAAGGTTTGTACAATGATTCACCTATTTCGATGAAACAGATCAATGTGATAAAAAGTGTTTTAAAGGAGAAATTGAAATCCCTTTATCATACGAGAATTGTCTATCCAGAACTAAATAAAGAAAAGGAGGCATGAGGAGATACTCAGTTAGAGTATCTCTGCCACCACGTATGTGCTTCCTCCGATATAGATGATGTCATTAGGAGAGGCCTCTTTCTTTGCCGCTTCTAGTGCATCTTGTACGGTATGATAACAATTTCCGTGTAAGCCTTTTGTCTCAGCGATGGCTTGTAGCTTATCCTCTTCCATAGCGCGCTTGATGGAGGCTCGTGTAAAGTAGTAAATAGCATCTTTAGGAAGCAACTCTAACACATGAGATACATCTTTGTCTCCCACCATACCGAACACGATTCGGATGTTGTCGTGCGGAATGTTTTGTAGTTGTTTTGCGACATAGGTAATTCCTCCTACATTATGACCGGTGTCACATACGGTATAGGGTTTTTTGTTTAATATTTGCCATCGTCCAAGTAAATGGGTGTTTCTTATAACATTCTGGAATCCCCTTTGTAGTTCCGCTTCAGACAAGAAAAATTTCTCAACAAGGCTGATTGTCTCGATCGCCATTCGGCATGTAGCCATATTTTTTATTTGATAATCACCTAGCAGAGGGGTAGGAACTATGCTGTCGCCGATTTGAAATATCTGACAAGGTGTTCCATCAATCTCTTCTTCCTTTAATTTTTTTGCTTCTATCTGCTCTGCGAATCGTATCGGTGCATTTACTGATTCCGCTTTTTTGCAGAATAGCTCTTTGATTTCGCCTTGTGCTTCTCCGATTATAACAGGCGTGTGAGCTTTAATGATACCGGCTTTTTCTCTAGCAATATCCAGTTCTGTGTCGCCCAAGATGTTTTGGTGGTCGAGACTGATATTGGTGATTACGCTGACGATAGGTTGAATGATGTTGGTGCTGTCTAATCTGCCACCCAACCCGACTTCAAGTACAGCATAATCCACTTTTTCTTCTCTGAAATAATCCATAGCCATGGCGAACGTCACTTCAAAAAAAGACGGACAAATTCGTTCAATAAAAGGTTGGTGTTTCTCTATGAAGTTTTTAACGTAATCTTTGGGTATCATCTCTCCGTTGACACGGATTCTTTCACGGAAATCTTTCAGATGAGGAGATGTGAAAAGACCTACTTTGTATCCATGTTCCTGAAGGAATGAAGCTATTGTGTGAGAGCAGGATCCTTTCCCGTTTGTTCCTCCAATATGAATGCTTTTGAATGAATGGTGTGGGTGATTCAGATAGTCGTCTAGAGCTATCATACCATCCAGTCCTTCTTTGTAACCTGATTTCCCAACCATCTGAAAAAGAGGCATTCGATTGTATATGTATTGTACGGTTTCTTCGTAATTCATCATTTTTTTTACATTTTTTAGCATTATAATTTTTATTTTTCAATTCAAAGAGCTAATTTTACAAAAACGAAAGTATAGAATTTATTTTTATCTACAAAAGAAAATTAAATTCACTTTCGCCTTAAATTGAATGATTAACACTAAAAACAGAGAGAGTATGGGCGCAAAGAAGAATTTCGTCTTGGATACAAATGTTATCCTTCACGATTATAAGTGTATCTATAATTTTCAAGAAAATGATATTTATCTTCCTATCGTTGTGTTGGAAGAACTGGATAAATTCAAAAAAGGAGCTGAGCAGATTAATTACAATGCACGTGAGTTTGTTCGTGAGATAGACAATCTGAGTGTTGATTCAGACTTCTTTAAGAATGGAGCATCATTGGGGGTTGGATTAGGTAATTTGTTTGTAGTGACCAATCCTACTTATCCTGAAATACTATCAAAAACATTTTCTGAGAAGACACCTGATCATCGTATCATGGCGGTTGCGTTGGATCTTCAGCAAAAAGATAAAAAGACGCGGACTATATTGGTGACGAAGGATGTTAATCTTCGTATGAAAGCCAAGTCGATTGGCTTGGATGTGGAAGATTATATCAATGATAAGGTGACGAATATTGATATCTTTGACAAGGCGCAGGAGACGTATGAAGATGTAGATCCAGATTTAGTGGATCGTATCTATTCCGAGTCGAATGGAGTTCCGTTTAATGATTGTAACTTGCCGTCATCTGTTGCACCAAATGAATGTTTCATATTAAAGAGCTGTCGTTCTTCTGTTATGGCTAAATATGATGCATCTACACAGATGGTGAAGAAGGTAAAAAAAGAGAAAGCGTATGGTATAGAAGGAAGAAATGCGGAACAAACCTTTGCATTGGATGTTTTGTTGAATCAGGACATTAAATTGGTGGCTATTACAGGTAGAGCCGGTACAGGTAAGACCCTTTTGGCCTTGGCAGCTGCTTTGCAGCAACATGAGACGTATAAGCAGATTTTGTTAGCTCGACCTATTGTGGCCATGTCAAACAAGGATCTGGGATTCTTGCCTGGTGATGAGAAACAAAAAGTGGCGCCTTATATGCAGCCATTGTTCGATAATATTAATGTAATAAAGCATCAGTTCTCTCCAAATAGCAAGGAGTTGAGGTTGCTTGATGACATGCAGAAGAATAATCAATTGGTAATCGAAGCGTTAGCATTTATTCGTGGACGTAGCCTGAGTGATACGTACCTGATAGTGGATGAAGCGCAGAACTTAACACCTCACGAGGTAAAAACAATCATCACTCGTGCAGGAGAAGGATGTAAGATTGTATTTACGGGTGATGTTCAGCAGATTGATGCACCTTACTTGGATATGCAATCGAATGGTCTAGTTTATATGATTGATAAGATGAAAGGACAAGATTTGTTTGCTCATGTAAACTTAATAAAGGGAGAACGAAGCAAACTTTCGGAGTTGGCAAGTGTTCTTTTATAATATAGGATGACAATGAGGTTGATAATAATTTTATATCAACCTCATTTGCCTTTTCGCAACATGTGGGGATTTGATTAAAAGTAACAAAAAGAGAGGAGAATATATGGTTTCTAGATATATAAAGAAAATAGTTGCGATGTCAATATTCATCATGTCATCGTTATATGTTAATGCAGGAGTGATTATCTCGGAGATAATGCCTTGCAACGTATCAACCAACTTGAATGACAGAAATAATTACACTGGTTGGGTGGAGTTTTATAATGATGGTGATTCAAAATTTAATTTGAATGGTAGTACCATTACCCAGACTACTAAGAAAGGAAAAGTTAAATGGGAGTGGACGATACAGCATGATTTGAATATCTCAGCTAACTCTTATGTTATTATCTTTTTTGATAAGATTCCTTCGGATCCGACCATGCCTCAGAAGAAAGGACACTCATGTTATAAGGTGGATCCTGACGGTGGGTCTCTTATGTTGATGTTGCCAGATGGTAATTGCTCAATACTGGATTATCCGCAAATGTATCCTCATTTGTCGTATGGTGTGAAAGAGGGCACGTTTGGCTATATGAATCCGTCTCCCAAAAAAGGAAATAATACACCATACCCTGATGTGACCAATTCCAGGTGTGCACCACCTGTTTTTGGAGGGATGAAACCGGGAGTCTATAATTCTGCTTCGGGGACAATAACAATCTCATGCTCAAATAGCGATAGTATCATCTATACGAAGGATGGTTCTTTCCCTTCTTTAAAGAACAATGAGAATGCGTGTGTGTATAAGAATCCGATTGAGTTTGACAAGACGCGTGTGTTGCGTGCAAGAGCTTATTCTAAGGGAAAACTGCCGAGTGAGATTGTTACTGCTTCCTACATATTATATGGAGATGAACGAAGTAGTTGTAGCGGATTAACGCCTGCACCAGTCGTTTCTATTGTGGCAAATGATGAATATTTCTATAGTGATACTATGGGTATATATGTCGTTGGGTCACGCGGAATAGAAGGTGAAAAATCGTGTGTGAAAGAACGCGCAAATTTTAATCAGGATTGGGATAGACCTGTCAATTTAGAATATTTTGTAGATGGCAATCGTCAGATGTCTCAAGAAGCGGATGTAGCAGTGATGGGTGGATGTTCCCGTCAGGTAGATTACACAGTGAAGTCGTTGAAGATATCCACAGGAAAGAAACAGGGAGCCGAGCTGTTCTCCATTAATCCGTTTAAAGACAAGGAAAAGCAAGGAAATGTATATAATAGTTTTCAACTTCGTAATGGAGGAAACGCATATCCTGAGGGGAAGATTAGGGTGAGAGACGGCTTTATGCAGAATATTGCGCGGAGCATGGGTAATATTGACTATCAGGCATATCAACCGGTTGGATATTATCTGAACGGTAAGTATAAAGGCTTAATGGGCTTGAGAGAACGAACCAATAAGAGTTATGTCTTTTCCAATTATGGATATGATGAGGATGAGATAGATGTCATCGAGATCACGCAGGATGGTATTGAGGCGACAACAGGTGACCTGACAGCTTACAATCAGATGATCGATTTTGCCAAGAAAAACTATGATAAAGATTATTTCGTCGCAAGGATGAATGACTACTTGGATTTGGATGAATATTTGAATTATATTATTTTCGAGCAATTCATTGTCAATACAGATTGGCCGGGGAATAATTATAAGATGTGGAGACATCGCGCTAATGGAAAGTTCCGTTGTATTCTGTTTGATACTGATTTCGGCTTCGGACTGTATGAAGATTGGAGTCCCAACTATTGTAACAAGAATCTGAATATGATAAAGTGGTGCATGGGAACGGGTAGTGAAGTGAACTGGGGTAATGGCAATCCAAGCACCAATCAGATAGATGATGCATATCGGTGGAAAACCATCTTGTTCTATAGCTTGATGCAGAATGAAAAGTTCAAACAGATGTATTTGACGAAATCACTTATTCATTTGGCAAATTCTTTGAGCTACGACAATGTTGAGAGTAAATGGAAATCGATTGTTAACATGGCGAAAGGTGAATATTGTGCAAAATACAATGGTAGAGATTTGTCAGAAGAAACGGGTATGTTGAATTTCGCCAAACAAAGAGTCGATGTTGTCTATGAACAATTGGCTGATTTCTATGATTTATCTACGACGAAGGTGAAATTGTCTCTTTCTTGTGAGAATTCCAAAGCTAGTTTTATGTTGAATGGTGTAAATCTAGGGAAAAATAGTTTTTCTCTGAATTGTTTGAAAAACATGACGGTTGATTTAGGTGTAACGCTTCCCGACGGATATAAAGTGAAGAAATGGGTTGTGGGGGATACCTCATACACGACATCAACGATTCAGCTGACGATGAAGAGTGCTACTGAGGTGGTATTGAAGATAGAAGAGGATTCGTATGATAAACCCGCCATCTTCATCAACGAGGTTTGTGCGAAAAATACGATATTGAAAGATCCTGGCACAGATAGCAAACCAGACTGGATAGAGTTGTATAATGCTGGAAATGTAGATGTTGATATTGCGGGATATTATATCTCTGACGATCCTGCAAGTCCATTGAAACATCAGATTGCAAGTGGTTATACATCTAGTATAATCCCTGCGAAAGGATATGTACTATTATGGGCAGACGACAAATCTAATTATGGTCCTATGCACTTGGGCTTTAAATTGTCTGATACGGAAGGAGAGACAATTGTGTTGAGTAAGGTGGTGAAAGACTCAATCATACAAATTGATAAGATAATGGTACCGTCTGTGGGTGAAAATAATTCATACGGAAGAGTAAAAGACGGACAGTCATCCTTTACCACTTTTGCTGTATGTAGTGATGGGTATAGTATGGAAGCGACACCGGCGGCTAGCAATAAAAACTTAAATTGCGACTCTTTGGTGTTGGCTAACAATTTGCAAATAACACTGTTCGACCAGTCTTACAAATATACTAGATTCTTGGTGAACGGTGTAAGAACAAGAGTTAACCCAGAGACCTGTCAGGTTCGTAAAGATGCGGACTTGGTTATCGAGCCGTTGATTGATGATAAGAATTTTGTGTCGTGGACGATTTCGAAGGCGGTTCCATATAGTTACGAGTGGATGAATTCCTCCACTTCTTGGCGATATTTCTATGACAGTATTGCGGCTCCAGAGAACTGGAATACTGTGGCGTTCGATGATTCCGCATGGAAGAAAGGAAAGGGACGTTTTGGATATGACACATCAAATAAGAGAACGTATGATGTCAAGCTGAATTTCGGTGACAGTACGTCGAATAAGTATCTGACATCATATTTCCGTACAAAGTTCACGTATGATAAATCGTTGATGCTAGATTCTGCAAAAGTGACGGTTGTCTTTGATGATGGTGCCGTGGTTTATTTGAACGGAAAGGAGCTGATGCGTGAGAATATGCCTTCAGGTAACGTTTCCTATTCAACAGAAACACCAAGTTACTTGGATGATGTGGTGTCAACATTTGTGTTGAAATCATCAGATTTCGTGGAAGGTGATAATGTGTTGGCTGTTGAGGTGCATCAATACAATGGACAGAGTTCGGATATGACATTCCTTGTTAATGCAGTAGGTTATGGTTCAACCAATAAATTGACAGATAAGATTTTGAAATTGCATCCAGAGGAAAATTTGAAGTTGACTTTAACCTCACAAGGATTGGTTGAGTTGACTGGCTCTACTACATGGGCGGATTCAATCTATGTGTCTCCAAATCCTGCGGAAGAATATGTGATGATTAACTCTAGAGTAGGAGAAATATTGGTGGTTACCTTAATCGATCAAGCAGGAAGAGAGTTGAAAAAGATATATCCTCTCATGGATAATTGTGAATTGGATGTAAGCAATATACAACAAGGATGTTATATTCTCCGAATTGACACGAAGAATCAAAGTTATGTACAGAAGTTGATGGTTAAATAGAGAGTGAAGTAACGAGATCTTCAAGCAAGTAATCTTTTTCATATAGTTGCCATGTGAGTTGCATTCTCGGTTTCAACTACATAGAATATGTGAGAAATGTGTGAGAGATAAAAAAATATATGTATATTTGCATGAATTTTAGAAATTTAACGATGAAAAAAATAATTTTCTTTTGTGCATATATGTTCTGTATAATGAGCGGATGCACGACCTTAAATGATTGTGAATGTAAAGTGGAAGGTTCATCCCAAACGACAGTTTTCGATCATTATGATTATGAAGGTTCTTGTTCTGATTTGGAAGATGACTCGTCTGTGAGTTGTAAGTCAAAATAAGAGAACATGACAGAGGAGATATCAGATAGGTTCTATTATACATCTCGTTGTTTAGTAGGGACTTTGTTTCTCTTGTCTGCGATTCTGAAATTCATTTCCATTGAGTCTTTTGAATCGTATGTTTTTTCTTTCGGATTTTTCAGTCTGAAAATATCATCTTATTTATCTCGGTTTCTGCTATTGGCAGAGACCTCCTTGGGTATTCTTCTGATTACAACTGTAGGGAAAAAGTGGGTGGATTATCTGTGTTATTTCTTGATAACCCTTTTCTCTTTTTTCCTTTTCTACTTGTTGTATGTGGGGGATGATGGCAATTGCCATTGTATGGGCGAGACCTTTAGTTTGACGCCCCTTCAATCATTGTTGAAAAATGCATGGCTATTACTTTTGCTACTATTTGGTTCAAAATGCAAACCTTTTCACATTAAAAGAGAGAGACTCTTAATTGCTCTTGTGCTGATTGGCTCGTTTGTCTTTGCGTTCATCAAATTGCCTGTGGGACTTGGACAAAGTAAAGAAACAAAATTTAATGAACAGCTGTATCGTAAACTCCAGGAAGAGTATCATGAATTGAAGGCATTGGATGAGGAGGATAAGGTGGTGCTCTGTTTTTTCAGTGTGAAATGTAAACACTGTAAGATGGCAATGCGCAAGTTGGAGGTTTGTTTGAAGAAAGCTGATATTCAACCGACTGTGCAATGGGTTGTTTGGGGAGATGATGCAGGCTTACAAGGGTTCATGGAGGAAACAAGAGTGAATCCTCAAAACCATTTTTTCTTAACACCTGAAAAAATGATGCCGGTGACGGAGTATAACGTGCCATTGATCTTGTTGATGCAACATGGACAGGTGAAGGCTAAAATGAGTAATGCTACGTTTGATGAGACAGCATGTGCGGCGTTTCTCAACACACAAGATGCTAATTGAAAATAAAAAAGTAGTAACTATATAAATTATCAGTTGAAATATGATAGAAATAATTCCTGCAATTGATATTATTGACGGAAAGTGCGTGAGACTTTCTCAGGGAGATTATGCTCAGAAGAAAGTATATAATGAGAATCCGTTGGAAGTGGCAAAAATGTTTGAATCGATAGGAATACGTCGTTTGCACTTGGTTGATCTAGATGGTGCAAAGGCAAAGCATATCGTCAATTATAAGGTGTTAGAGCAGATAGCAACAAAGACTTCGTTAATCATTGATTTTGGGGGCGGCTTAAAAAGTGATGAGGATTTATCCATAGCATTTAATTCGGGTGCTTCCATGGTGACGGGAGGAAGTATTGCAGCAAAAGATCCTGCTGTTTTCTTGTCATGGTTGAACAAGTTTGGGGCTGATAAAATAATCTTGGGAGCAGATGTTAAGGATGAAAAGATTGCTGTTGGCGGATGGATTGAGACCACGCAGTTGGATCTGATGCCGTTTGTTTCCAAGTTTGTGGAAGAGGGGGTAGATAAAGTGATCTGTACCGACATAAGTAAAGATGGGATGTTGAAGGGACCTTCTATAGCGTTATATGAGAAGATCTTGGCAGAGCATCCAAATCTGTATCTGATTGCTAGTGGAGGAGTGAGTTCGATGGAAGATATAGAAAATTTGGAAAGCGCAAACGTGCCAGCTGTTATAACAGGGAAAGCCATTTATGAAGGAAGAATAAAAATGAATGATTTATCCCGCTTTTTGTCGTAAATTTTGTATCTTCGCAAGCGGAAATAATAGCTAATCATTATGGATTTGGATTTCGATAAAATGGATGGTTTGGTACCTGCCATCATTCAGGATGCAGACACGAGAGTGGTGTTGATGCTGGGATTTATGAATGAAGATGCATACAAGAAAACGGTGGAGACAGGTAAGGTAACCTTTTTTAGTCGGACGAAGCAACGTTTGTGGACTAAAGGTGAAACCAGCGGGAATTTCTTGAATGTCGTATCAATAAAAGTAGATTGCGACAAAGACACCCTGCTGATTAAGGTGCATCCGGTCGGACCTGTGTGTCACACAGGTACAGATACGTGTTGGGGAGAAGAAAATAAATAAAAACAATAAATATGTCTTTAATCGAATATAAGAATGTTTCAATAATACGTCAGGAGCAGACCGTATTAAAGAATATTTCCCTTTCAGTGCAACCTAAGGATTTTATATTCTTATTAGGGAAAGTGGGAAGTGGAAAGAGTACATTCTTGAAATCGCTTTATTGCGAGGTCCCAATTGAATCAGGAGAGGCGAGAGTGTTGGATTATGATTTGTGTAAAATAAAGAATCGTCACATCCCTTATCTGCGTCGTCAGATGGGTATTGTTTTCCAAGACTTTCAGTTATTGCCCGACCGTACAGTGGAACAGAATCTTATTTTTGTATTAAAGGCAACTCAGCAGTGCTCAAAGAAAGAAATACCTGATCGGGTGGAAGAGGTTCTCAAATATGTGGGAATGAATAGAAAAGGCTATCGTATGCCTCATGAGTTGTCTGGAGGAGAACAACAGAGAATCGTTATCGCAAGGGCTTTGTTGAATCATCCTAAAATTCTTCTGGCAGATGAGCCAACAGGTAATTTGGACCCTCAGACAGGCGAAGATCTGATGAATTTATTTTATAAAATATCTCAGGAAGGAACAGCGGTGATCATGTCCACTCATAATTTGAAATGGACAGAACTTGTAAAAGGAAGAGTTTTCAATTGTGAAAATGGTATGCTTCTAGAATGTCTTTCTCATTCGCCTGAGGAACAGGAGTTTAGTGTAAATGATAATTGACTTGTGAGTTATGAGTGTAAAGGATTTAATTTTAAATAGTAAAAAAACAGCATTTTCATTTGAAATTTTACCGCCATTGAAGGGGAATGGTATCGAAGCCATTTATCAGACCATAGATGAACTGATGGAGTTTGACCCTAAATATATTGATATAACAACTCACCGCAGTCAGTTAATATATCGGACATTGGAAAATGGATTGTATCAATGCGAACGTGTTCGTCAACGTCCAGGTACAGTTGCTGTGGCTGCTGCAATAAAGAATAAATACAATGTTGATGTAGTCCCTCATATTTTGTGTAGCGGATTCTCTCGGGAAGATACTGAATATGTGCTGATTGATTTAGATTTCCTTGGAATCTATGATCTGTTATTGTTGCGTGGCGATAAAGCAAAGCATGAGAATGCGTTTATGCCTAGTGATGAGGGATATGCTCACGCATCGGAGTTGCAAGAACAAATCAATCGATTTAATGAAGGCTATTTTATTGATGGTACGAAACAGAAACATGTACGTACCCAGTTCTTCTCGTATGGTGTTGCTGGATATCCAGAGAAACATGAGGAGGCTCCTAACGTGGAATCGGATATCTATTGGTTGAAGAAGAAAATTGATTCTGGTGCGGAATATGTGGTGACACAAATGTTTTTTGACAACAAAAAATATTTCGCCTTTGTTGAAAGATGTCGGAAGGAAGGAATTACGGTTCCAATTATTCCGGGACTAAAACCTATTACTGCATTGAAACAACTGACAAGTTTGCCTAAGACGTTTCATTTGGATTTGCCTGAGGAACTTGCAGCTGAGTTGCGAAAATGCAAAAGTGAGGAGGAAGCTCGTGAGGTGGGTATAGAGTGGTGTACGATGCAGTCAAAAGAGTTGATTGCTAATGGCGTGCCAAGTATCCATTTTTATTCTATGTCCACTGCAAGAAGCATCAAAGAGATAGCTAAGAGAGTGTATTGAGGCGGTTATGCCTTTTTAAATGAGATAATGCCATAAATTAAGAGGTAACGGTGGGAAGCTTATTACTATTCGTATTGATAATTCTTTTACTAATTGTCGTATTTGTATTTGCAATTATCAGAAGATTCTTGAGAGGTTTCTTTTCTATCTTCAGAGGAGATTCTGGAGCAAAAGAAAGGAATGAGAATAGCGTCTCTGGTGAGAACTATGATGTGGTACAGTCGGAAGAAGGAGCTGTCCGCATGCGGAAATTCAAAACATTGGCAGAGGATTCCGAGTATGAAGAATGTGTAACGGAAAAATAAACTAAACAGGAAATAATAATAAATATAAAATAAAATGAATAAGAAAGTATTATTAATGATCCTCGATGGATGGGGATTCGGAGACAAGACAAAGTCTGATGCGATTTTTTCAACACCAACTCCTTATTGGGACTCTTTGTTGAAGAATTATCCATATTCTCAATTGCAAGCATCTGGCGAATATGTAGGTTTGCCAGACGGACAGATGGGTAACTCAGAAGTGGGGCATTTGAATATTGGTGCAGGTCGTATCGTCTATCAAGATTTGGTGAAGATCAATATTGCATGTCGCGAAAACACTATCATGGAGAATCCAGAGATAAAGAGTGCCTTCTCATACGCTAAGGAAAAAGGAAAACAGATCCACTTCATGGGATTGGTTTCCAATGGTGGTGTTCACTCTTCTTTGGATCATTTGTTCAAATTAATTGAAATCTCTAAGTCTTATGGATTAGATAAGACATTCGTTCACTGTTTCATGGACGGACGTGATACCGACCCTAAGAGCGGTAAGGGATTCATTGAGCAATTAGAGGCTCAATTGGCTAAAAACACTGGAAAGATTGCTTCCATCATTGGTCGTTTCTACGCTATGGACCGTGATAAGCGTTGGGAACGTATCAAAGAGGCATACGATTTGCTAATCGAAGGTAAGGGTAAACCTGCTATTGATATGGTGAAGGCAATGGAAGAGTCATACGCAGACGGCGTGACAGATGAGTTCGTTAAACCTATCGCAAGAGTAGAAAATGGCAAACCTGTTGGAACCATCCAAGAGGGTGATGTGGTTATCTTCTTCAACTATCGTAACGACCGTGCAAAAGAGTTGACAATCGTCTTGACTCAACAAGACATGCCAGAGAACGGTATGAAGACAATCAAAGATTTGCAATACTATTGTATGACTCCATACGACTCTTCATTCAAAGGCGTACATATCCTCTTCGACAAAGAGAATGTGATGAACACATTGGGCGAGATTGTTTCTAAGGCAGGTATGAAACAATTGCACATTGCAGAGACTGAAAAATATGCGCATGTAACCTTCTTCTTCAATGGTGGTCGTGAACAACCATACGAGAATGAGGATCGTATCTTGGTTCCTTCCCCAAAGGTTGCTACTTACGATCTGAAGCCAGAGATGAGTGCATACGAAGTAAAAGACAAGTTGGTTGAGGCTATCGGCACGCAGAAATATGAATGGATCGTTGTCAACTATGCTAATGGTGACATGGTCGGTCATACAGGAATCTACTCAGCTATCGAAAAAGCTGTTGTAGCTATCGACAACTGTGTGAAAGATACCGTTGAGGCATGTAAGGCAAATGGCTATGATGTCATCATCATTGCAGACCATGGTAACTGTGACAATGCCATCAATCCAGATGGAACACCAAATACTGCACACTCGTTAAATCCTGTTCCATTTGTATATGTAAGTGATAAGAAAGATGCAAAAGTTGAGGCTGGAAAACTAGCAGATGTTGCACCATCTATCCTTCATATATTAGGCATCGCACAGCCTGCTGAGATGACAGGAAAATGTTTGATTAAGTAAAAAAACATAAAAAAATATGAAGAAGGAGAGACGTCGCCGTTGGTGTCTCTCCTTCGTTGTTTTCTGACAATCTGCAAGTTGAAAAGGATGATTCCTTTGTACATATTGGTGGGTTTTACTTGATTATTGTTAGTAATTCTTCCCTTATTCTTTTGGCAATAACAATAAAAAATGCGAATATTGCATAATTGTTTTGTGAAGACGTAATGCGTTGCGTCTCTACGGTGATAGACAAAAGATAATGAATAACAAAAACATGGAATAATATGAAATTAACAGGAAGACGTGAAAGTTCCAATGTGGACGATCGAAGATCAAGAGGAACAGCAACGAAGGCTGGGTTAGGTCTTGGCGGTATGTTGTTGATAGCCGTAATGGCCTATTTTACATCAGGAGGAGACATGGGTCAAGTGATTAATGCTGTTGTGGAAAATGCAGCAACAGAGACTGTGACATCAGGTGGAGAAGCTTATACTCCGACGAAGGAGGAGGAAGAGTTGGCTACGTTTGCGAAACAGATATTGGCAGGTACAGAGGATGTTTGGACTGATCAGTTTAAGAAGATTGGTAGGACCTATCATGCTCCGAGACTTGTGTTGTTTCATGGCAGTGTATCATCAGGATGTGGTAATGCATCGACCTCGTCAGGTCCATTTTATTGTTCAGCCGATCAGTCGGTATATATTGATTTGGAGTTCTTTACAACGATGAGACAACAGTTCGGTACAGCCGGCGATTTCGCTTATGCGTATGTGATTGCTCATGAAGTTGGACATCACGTTCAGAATGAGTTAGGTATTTTATCTAAAGTACATCAGATGATGAGTCGCTCATCAGAAAAAGAGGCTAACCAATGGAGTGTACGGTTGGAGTTGCAAGCTGATTTCTTTGCTGGATGTTGGGCATTCCATGACAATAAGATGTTTAACTCATTGGAGGCAGGTGACGTAGAGGAAGGCTTAGCCATTGCTGCAAAGATTGGAGATGATTATCTTCAAAAGCAAGCGTATGGATATACGATACCAGAATCATTCAACCATGGTACTTCTGCACAGCGTTCAAGATGGTTGAGAAAAGGTATCAGCAGAGGTGATTTGAATGAGATGGATACATATAATATTCCATATAATGATTTGTAATTTTAGAATATAGAAGGAAGATGAAAGTTGCTTTGATTGGTTACGGGAAAATGGGTAAAATCATTGAACGTATTGCGAAGAGTCGTGGACATGAAATTGTATCTATCATAGATATAGATAATCTTTCAGATTTCGAATCTGATGCCTTTAAGAGTGCGGATGTTGCTATTGAGTTTACTCGTCCAGATACAGCGATAGCGAATATTCGTAAATGTTTTAAGGCAAACGTTCCTGTGGTTGTAGGTACAACTGGATGGAATGTTGAGGAGGTAAAGGAAGAATTGGAGAGAGGCAATCATACATTGTTTGTTTCTTCAAATTTCAGTATCGGTGTCAATATCTTTATGGCTGTCAATAATTATCTGGCGAAGTTGATGAACCGTTTTGATAATTATAATGTAGAGATGACGGAGGTGCATCATATTCATAAATTGGATGCTCCAAGTGGAACGGCAATTACATTGGCAGAAGGTGTGTTGAAAAACTTGGATAGAAAGACAGCGTGGACAAAAGAGGTGGAAAATTCGCCTTCTGATCTGGCTATAAAATCTATTCGTGAAGGTGAAGTGCCAGGAATCCATACGATTCGGTATGAGTCGGACGTTGATTCTATATCTATTACACATGATGCGAAGAGTCGAGAAGGCTTTGCATTGGGGGCTGTAGTGGCAGCAGAATTTGCAGCTGACAAGAAAGGTTTATTAGGTATGTCAGATATGTTTGACTTCTTAAAATAAATTATAATAAAGAAATTTATGGCAAAAGACAAGGAAGCAAAGGATAGTTATCAAAATCTAAAGGGTAAATCTTTCAGAGAGCGAATTAGCAGAGAGGGCATCAAGCATTGGGTGAAATTTGTATTATTTGCCGTATTGATTGTGTTCGCCTTCTTATGGACAGGTGCTTGGTGGGTATTGCTCTTTTTACCTGTTGTTTTTGATATATACATAACGAAGTATGTCCATTGGAACTGGAAGGATCATTTTAAAGGTACAAAATGGGAGAAGGCAGCAGATTGGGTGGATGCTATTGCATTTGCTTTGGCGGCTGTTTATTTGATTAATCCTTTCCTTTTCCAAAATTATAAGATTCCTTCTCCTTCATTGGAGAAAACCTTATTGGTGGGTGACTTCTTATTTGTTAGTAAGGTGAGTTATGGTCCACGTGAACCAATGACACCCTTATCATTTCCTTTGGCACAACATACGCTTCCGTTGTTGAACTGTAAATCATATATAGATAAACCCCAGTGGGAATATAAGCGATTAAAGGGACTCGGTAGTGTGCAACGTAATGATATTGTTGTGTTTAATTTCCCTGCAGGGGATACTGTTCCATTGAAGGTTCAGAATCCTGATTATTACACATTGGTTCATGAGTTTGGTCGTGACTATGTTTGGAATCATCCGGAGAAGTTTGGCGAGATTGTTGTCCGTCCGGTTGATCGTCGGGAAAACTATGTGAAGCGTTGTGTTGCATTGCCGGGTGACACGCTCTCTATTGTAGATGGATTGGTACACATAGATGGAAAGCCTGCGGAAGACATTGAAGGTTTACAATTCAATTATTTGGTGGAAACCAAAAAGGTATTGGAAGATAAGTTGTTAGAATCCTTGAATGTACGTAAGGCAGATCGATTGATATTCAATTCGGAACCTTATGGGGCTCGTGTTTTAGCTCAGTTGGGTTATGCCGATTCTACAGGTAATATGAATTATGTGTATCATCTGCCATTGACACAGGATTCTTATAATAAGTTAAAAACGAAATCGTATGTGGTCTCAATCAAACGTGAGCCTTCGATGATGAGTGGTAAGACCTTCCCGTTGAATAGAGAAGATGATTGGACAAGAGATGATTATGGACCAATCTGGATTCCGAAGGCAGGTGCGACGGTGACGCTCACCAAAGAGAATCTGCCATTGTATGAGCAGATTATTCGCAACTACGAGCGAAACCAATTAGAGGTGAAGAATGATGTTATCTATATTAATGGTCAGGCAGCAAGTACCTATACGTTCAAAATGGATTATTATTGGATGATGGGAGATAACCGACATAACTCAGCCGATTCTCGATTCTGGGGGTTTGTGCCTGAGGACCATATTGTCGGGAAGCCAATCATTATATGGATGTCTCTAGATGAAGACCAACCTATATACAAGTCTGTACGTTGGAGTCGTTTGTTTACAAAGGTTCATCCTAACTAAGAAAATAGCGTATGAAAAAAGTGTCCGTATTGATTATTGTCCTTCTTTCAATGTTCTGTTGCACATTGAATGCGCAGCTAATGCGTAAGGATGGTCCTGCCTTTAAGGCGGGTGAAGTCGCCGTATATAATATCTATTATAACTGGGGATTCGTGTGGATACATGCAGGTGATGTGCGCTTTTCGGTAGAGGAAAAGAAAGAAAACGGGACCTCTCACTATCTATTGCAATTGGTTGGTTACACCATCAAATCATTCGATCATTTTTATACAGTACGTGATACGTTTTCTGTTACAGTCTCTAAGGATGAATTGATGCCTTTCTATTATCGAGAGGTAAAGCATGAGGATTCATATTTCTGTGATAAAAGGTACCATTTCGATTTTGCCAAAGATTATCCTGCTATGGTTTATTGGGATATTAATCGTAGAGGCAATCTGACATCGGATTCTTTGAAGATTGATAAGACAGTTTTTGATTTATTAACGACATGTTATCGTTTCCGAAGTCTGGATATGCAGCAGGTGAAAAAAGGTGATTTCTTCCCATTTAATATGTTGTATGATGATACAGTGTATAATCTAGGACTGACATATAAGGGGAAGGAAGAGATCAAGTTGAGGAACAAGTCTCGTTATAATGCCTTGAAATTCACACCGAAGTTGATTACTGGTGATTTGTTTAAGAATGAAGATGACATGGCTATTTATGTTTCTGATGATGACAACCATGTTCCCCTCTATATTGAAGCAAAGATTAAAGTGGGATATGTGAAGGTGATGTTGCAATCTGTAGTGAATACCAAGTATCCATTCAGTCCGCTGAAAAAGAAATAGGATGGCTCGGAAATAAGAAAACTAGCATAACGAATTGAAATGGCAAAAATATTAATCATAGATGATGAAAGAAGTATCAGAAACGCACTGAAGGACGTGCTCGAGTTCGAAGGATATGTCATTGAGTGTGCGGAGGATGGTATTAAAGGTCTGGATATGATGAAATCAGTGAAATATGATCTGATTTTCTGTGATATCAAGATGCCTCAGATGGATGGTGTGGAAGTGTTGACAAAGATTAGAGAGGAGATACCGGACCAGACCATTGTGATGATATCTGGACATGGTTCTGTTGATACGGCTGTAGAGTGCATAAAAAAAGGAGCATTCGATTTTATTGAAAAACCATTGGATCTGAATCGATTATTGGTTTGTGTGAAGAATGCGTTGGATCATAAATCATTGGTTCAAGAAACAAAAGTTTTGAAAAAGAAAGTGGCTCGTCAGATGAAGATGGTTGGAAATTCTGCTTCCATGCAACATCTGCGAGATGTGATTGAACGGGTAGCACCTACGGACGCACGTGTGTTGATTACTGGTGAAAATGGTACAGGAAAAGAGGTGGTAGCACGTATGTTATATGAGTTGAGTAATCGTTCGGCTGCGCCTTTTGTGGAAGTGAATTGTGCAGCAATCCCTTCTGAGTTGATTGAGAGTGAGCTATTCGGACATGAAAAAGGTGCGTTTACATCAGCCATAAAACAGCGCATAGGAAAATTTGAACAGGCTGATGGTGGAACGATTTTCTTGGATGAGGTGGGCGATATGAGTCTTCCGGCTCAAACAAAAGTATTGCGTGTCCTTCAAGAAAAAGAATTAACACGTGTAGGAAGTGATAAGAGCATAAAGGTTGATGTGCGTGTTTTTGCGGCTACAAATAAAGATTTAAAGAAAGAGATAGAGAATGGTAGATTCAGAGAGGATTTATATCATCGTCTGAGTGTCATTCCTGTTCATGTGCCTCCGTTGAGAGAACGATTGGAGGATATTCCTCTTTTGGTGGAACATTTCTGTGCTGTCATCTGTGAGGATCAAGGTATTCAATTAAAGAAATTTGATGCGAAAGCGATTGATGAACTGAAAAAATTCACATGGAGTGGTAACGTTCGAGAACTACGGAATGTGGTAGAACGTGTTATTATACTTTGTGGAAATACAATTACTGCAGAGGACATTAAGATGTATGCCTCTCCTAATTTTTTATAATGTTGTAATATAAAGGATCATATCATGGCTAGTGTGGTAGAAACACCTTTGATGAAGCAGTATTTTGAGATTAAGAAAAAACATCCAGATGCTGTGCTTTTGTTTAGAGTGGGTGATTTTTATGAAACTTTTTTGGAGGATGCGATTACTGCATCTGAGATTTTAGGGATTACACTGACACGTCGTGCTAATGGTTCTGCTCAGTCTGTTGAATTGGCAGGCTTCCCTCATCATGCATTGGATACATATCTGCCTAAATTGGTGCGTGCGGGGAAACGTGTGGCTATTTGTGATCAATTGGAAGACCCTAAGCTGACTAAAAAATTGGTTAAGCGCGGAATCACGGAGTTGGTTACGCCAGGTGTTTCCATCAATGATACGATTCTTAACTATAAAGAAAACAACTTCCTTGCAAGTGTGCACCTCACTAAAAAGGCTGCTGGTGTGGCTTTCTTGGATATCTCAACAGGAGAGTTCCTGACTGCGGAAGGTAGTTTCGATTATATAGACAAACTATTGAATAGTATGTCGCCGAAAGAGGTGCTGTTTGAAAGAAGTAAGCGAACGGAGTTTGAGGAACATTTTAATTCGAAGTTTTTTACATTCGAATTGGAAGACTGGGTCTATACAATAGAATCTGCGACCGACCGTCTGCTGAAACATTTTGAAACCAAAAGCTTGAAGGGCTTCGGTGTACAGGACCTGACATTAGGTATCATCGCTTCTGGTGCCATTCTGTATTACTTGGATATGACTCAACATACGCAGATTGGTCATATTACCCATCTGTCTCGTATTGAAGAGGATCGTTATGTGTGGCTGGATCGTTTTACAATCCGTAACTTGGAGCTATACGGGACAATGCATGAGGATGGTAAAACATTGGCTGACATCATAGATAAAACAATTACGCCTATGGGGGCTCGATTGTTAAAGAGATGGATAGCTTTCCCTCTGAAAGATGTGAAACCCATCAACGAACGATTGAATATGGTAGAGTCTTTCTTTAGAGACTTGGAGATTAAAGAGACTCTTATGGCTCAATTGAGTTTGATAGGGGATCTGGAACGACTGATTTCTAAGGTTGCTGTGGGAAGGATCTCGCCTCGGGAAGTCGTGCAATTGAAAAATGCCTTGACAGCAATTGCACCGATAAAGGAGGTGTGCCTCCTGTCGGACAATGAGGGATTGAAACGTATTGGAGAACAACTCAATCCTTGTCCTAATATTTGTGAAAAGATAGAAAAGAATATTTGCGCTGATCCTCCTACTTTGTTGAACAAAGGCGGTGTGATTGCCTCTGGCGTGAACGAAGAGTTGGATGAGTTGCGGAAGATAGCTTACTCTGGTAAGGATTACTTATTGCAGATTCAGCAAAGAGAGTCAGAAATCACAGGTATCCCAAGTCTGAAGATTAGTTATAATAATGTATTTGGTTATTATATAGAGGTTCGCAACACGCATAAAGATAAAGTACCTTCGGATTGGATCAGGAAACAAACATTGACTTCTGCAGAGCGCTATATCACTCAGGAACTGAAAGAGTATGAAGAGAAGATCTTAGGAGCGGAAGAGAAGATATTGATTCTAGAACAACAGCTGTTTAATGATCTGATACTGGAATTGACGGAATATATACCAGCAATACAGGTGAATTCTAATTTGATTGCTCAGCTGGATACATTAATGTCCTTCGCTCGCTCATCGGAGGAAAATAAGTATGTCCGACCAATAATCAACGACTCTGAGATTATCGATATAAAACAAGGTAGGCATCCTGTGATAGAGAAGCAACTGCCTATTGGTGAGAGTTATATAGCTAATGATTTGTATCTGGACAGTAATGGACAGCAGATCATGATGATCACGGGACCTAATATGGCGGGTAAATCAGCCTTGCTAAGACAGACGGCCTTGATTGTATTGATGGCACAAATTGGTTGTTTTGTGCCTGCCGATTCAGCCTCCATTGGTGTGGTGGATAAAATATTCACTAGAGTTGGTGCCTCTGATAATATCTCGATGGGAGAATCAACGTTCATGGTGGAGATGAATGAGGCAGCGGGCATCATCAATAATTTATCACAACGTAGTTTGGTGTTGTTTGATGAGTTGGGACGAGGCACCAGTACATACGATGGAATATCCATAGCCTGGGCTATCGTAGAGTATATTCATGAGAATCCGAAAGCTAAAGCTAAGACGTTGTTTGCAACTCATTATCATGAGTTGAATGAGATGGAGAAACAATTCCCGAGAATAAAGAATTTTAATGTATCGGTAAAAGAGGTGGATGGCAAGGTTATCTTCATGCGTAAGTTGGTGCCAGGAGGAAGCGAGCATAGCTTCGGTATTCATGTGGCGAAACTGGCGGGATTACCAAGTAATGTGGTGAACCGGGCCAATGAGATATTGGCTCAATTGGAAGCGAATAATTCAAATGTTACCGACGTAGAAAAGCCTGGAGTCGGCAAAAAGAAAGCAGTGAAGAGAGAGAATAAGGATGGTCTCCAACTTAGTTTCTTCCAATTAGATGATCCGGTCTTGTCGCAGGTGAGAAACGAAATCCTCGATTTGGATGTGGATAATTTGACCCCGATACAGGCATTGAATAAATTGAATGCCTTGAAGCATATTGTGACGGGGAAGTGATACGTTGTTCACGGCATTGACCGATCGCTATGTAAAAACGTGGTGCGCATGTAAACACACGGCCGTGTGACTACAAGCCGGTTGGGAAATTTCAATGACATTTCCAAGAAAAACATTGCCTATCCTGTGTTTCGGAATGTGATACCGAACGATTCAGAAAAATCATGACTCTATTTGTGTTGTTTGGCACGTTTTTTGTAGTTGTATAATTGAATGTGAGAATGTATCTATCAAAAACATGATTTTTTTTGTAATGATGATTATATGAGAATAATAAGGTTCTGTTTTATTACAATTGGGGTGTTGATGTTCTCTTTGAAAATGGAGGCGGGTGATTCGTTTTCTCTTTATGAAGCGGCTGCATGGTGGATGTCGGAGGAGGATTCTTTATCCTGCCATTGGTGGGATGTCTCAGGCGATTCGGCCATTTTGAAGGACAATGATAAGGAATATTTTTCTGACAGACAGATTTTTAATTTTAATCCGGCTTTGCACGTCTCGGAGACAGTTAATCTATCGTCTGTGGTTGAGAGAGAAGAATTTCGACAGATGTCAATTTTTGCGGTTGTCGTTCCTGATACTTTGTTATATGGGAAAGAATATCCGTATTTATCTCTTTTATCACGGGATACAGTCTTATTGACGTCAAACAGGTATGTATGTGGTTCTGACACAGTGATATATGCTCCTCAGCGGATAACTCCATTGTCAAAAGAAAAACCCATTGGATTGTTTTCTTTCTTGCGTTCTTCTGCTCAATCTACTCAATCTTGGGGGAATGGACATTCCCAGATTGTATTGGGAAGGAACAGATTGAATGCTTTGAAGAACGATACGCTTGTTCCTTTCGCAGGCTATTTCCCGGAGTGTATCATGTTCCGTCGTATCCTTTCGCCGATGGAGTGCCGTCAGGTAGAGTCTCTCTTGGCATTGAAATATGGTCTGTCCCTACAGCAATCGTATGTGGATATGGATGGTAATCTATTGTGGGATATGGAGTCTTCAGGTGGATTTCCCTATCGTATAACTGGAATAGGGGTGAGTGCGGAGAATGCCTTTGTACAGCAACAATCGGTTACTTCGGAGGAGTGTGAGGATAGAAGTTCATACTCTTATTCGTCTTCACAATCAGATTCTCGTCTATTCCAAACCTCATCTATGCGTCTTCTGTCAATAGGTCGTGATTCCCTTTCTTTGCTGAAGGAAGGAAACTTTACGATATGGGCGGATGACAATGGATCATTGTCAACGGAGAAGTCTGAAACGAACCTGTTGTGGCAGATAATTGGAAGGTCGTGGTTGGTGCAGACGAATTTTGCTGATTCGTTGAAGGAACTGAAGGGCGGGAACTGGTTGGAGATGTCGTATCGGCTGGCAAAGTGGACGGAGGCAACAGGACGTGATAGCTCACGAGCTGTCTTGTTGATCAACCCTCAGGGTGATGGAGATTTTGACAATGCCAATTTGCGCTTGGTGCCGATAGATTCGATTGATACAGAAAGAGGGAAGCTGATCTTTAGAAACTTTGTCTTCGATGAGGATGGGAATGGAATCGACCAGTTCTCTTTTGGCTTTTATGATGGTGTCTTGGCTAATTTCTATCCTCGTTCGGAACATTTCGTGCGTGATAAACGTGCAGGTGATGGTCAGATATTGATCGATATGGTGACAGGCAATTCCAATTATGAATATGTGCTTCTGGCCGATAGTGTGATGGATATTGCAACGGGCGATACGTTGTCTCATGGCTATTTCAAGGAACGCCATTATCTGTTGGATTCATTAAAAGCTGGAAGATACCGTATCACATTGTTTCAACATTGTGAGGATGGCACGCAACAGAGAGGGACGGGTCTTTTGTCTTCTAAGTGTTTTGAAGACTCGTTTTCCAGACGGATAGAGGTTGGTTTGGAGGGTACGATAGGGAACAGAGACAGTGTGTATGGTGAACCTTATTTTGTCCGTCCAGTGGTGGTGGATAACCTAAAGGATGTGAAGAACGACAAGTCCTCTTCGAAGACGGAGACTCCGTGGGTATCGGTGACGATGATGGGAGGTCGTAATATCTTTATAAAGATTGATACAGAGGTGAAAGGACGTGTATCGGTCGCATTGTATAATCCATTGGGACAGCTCATTGACTTAGTGGAAAAGAATGATCATACCCCGATATTGCTCACTACCTCTCGTGAAGGGATATACCTTTTGAAGGTGATGACATACGACCGTGAATATACAGAAAAACTGGTAGTCAGATGAGAATACTTACATTCATATTTGTCTTGTTATGCTCTGCTTTGACTGTGGATGCAACAGATTCGTATGCTTATCGTACGGCGCAGGAAAAGCATCATGATGACGTGTCTGAGGTGAGGAGGTCATTTATAGCCTATCAGAAAGATTCTTTAGTGCTTGATAAGGTAGTCTTACGAGTAGATGAGGGGGTGCTGGTTCGGACAACTGAATTTTCCATACAACAATTAAAAAGGGAAGAGGTAAGGCTACTTTCTTCTGGCATGGTGAATGTGACAGCTGGCTCGTCGGGCTTTCGATTCCTTCCTCATGGGGAACATTTTAAAGATAAGGGTGCAGAAATTATACTGCCCTATGATCCGTTGAAGTTGCCTGCAGGATATGACGAGGAGGATATACATACCTATTACTATGATGAGGTGGCAGCCTTGTGGATGCCACTTGAGCGAGTTTCAATAGATAAAACACGCAAAGTGATTGTGTCGCGCACGTCACACTTCACAGATATGATTAATGGTGTGATTCAAGTACCTGAAATGCCAGCCAATACGGGTTATACACCGACAATGATGTCGGATATGCAAGCTGCTCTTCCTACGAATAAAATCGTTGTTGCACAGCCTCCTTTGGCAAATCAGAAAGGAACAGCCGAGGTGACGATCCCCATTCAAGTGCCTCCTGTTCGATTCAATATATTGCCTAACTTATCTCTTCGCTATAATAGTGATATTGCTGATGGTTGGTTGGGAGAAGGGTGGGACTTGTCGGTCTCTTCCATCTCTGTTGATACCCGTTGGGGAGTCCCTCGTTATCTGAATGATTCTGAGAGTGAAAGTTATTTATTGGATGGCGAACCGCTTTGTATGAAAGATGAGAAAGGAACAATGACGAGTGTGTATAGTCCTTCTACAAAGTTGCCAAGGAAGCAGACCCGACAGTTTTTCAAGAGGAATCTCGATTTTTCAGAGATTCTTCGAAAAGGGGAACTGGGACACGAGGTGTGGACTGTGACAACGGATGATGGTAGGACGTATGATTATGGGCGACAAGGGGCTTGTCTCATGGGTACCGTGTCTCGTAATGGGGGAGAGTTGCGACAGGTCTGTTCAGAGTGGTATCTCTCTTCTGTTTCGGATGCACACGGCGTAACGGCAAGCTATGAATATGAGCCTGTTTTCGAAGAGGTTGGCGGACTCCCTTCCATGTCAGTTTATTTGAAGCAGATTAATGTCAATGATTGTGGCATGAATGCTGTTACGGTTCGGTTTTATCGTAAAAAAGGAGGTAAATCGATTCGACGTTCCAGCGCACGATATGGGTTCATGACCTCCTCGCATGATCTGTTGGATAGTATTGTGGTGGTTAATGGTATGAAAGGAGAAACATTGTGGACTTATTCTTTTGAGTATAAACAAGGGGCTTTCCGTAAGGATTTGCTATCATCAGTTTTGCAGACGGATAAATACGGAGACACCTTGACCTTTCATCGATTTGATTATTATGATGATTTGTTGTCATGTGGTAGCGAAAATCTCTATTCTGATGAGAATAAGATACTTATGGTAGATGACAACGTGGGTGCTCTTTTCCATCATCCGACAGCACTGGGCGGATCGGCTACTGTCTCTGTCGGGGGTGCTATCTATGCGGGAGTGGGTCCTAATGTGGATCAATCTTCCACAAGTTTTACGGTTGGAGGTGCTTTCAGTTATTCAAATGATATGACACACGGTTTGTCCGCTTTCATCGATCTGAATGGAGACGGACTTCCTGATAAGGTATATAAGGAAAATTCTGACATCTATTTCCGTCGTCAGATCAGAGAGCAGGACGGGCAGGTCCATTTCTCTGCTCCTAAAAAGGTGGGTGGTTCAGTGAGTGACTTCTCATTCCAGCAATCTAACTATTTCTGCTCGGGCATAGAGACGAAGGTTAAGGTGTTCTCTTTGGGTGTGGAACGGGCAGTAACTCACACGGATACCAGATCCTATTTTTGTGATGTGAATGGGGATGGACTGACGGATATTGTCTCCAATGGCATTGTTTATTTCAACCATCTGGAGGAGGGAATCCCTACATTCACAAAAACTAGTTCAAAGACATCGAATCCTATCCGTTTTGATGCAACGGCTATAAGACGAGAGGATGAAACAGACCGATTGAAGTCAGAACAGTCTATGTTGATGACCTATTCGCCAATGATGGATGTGGTTCGTGTATGGCAGGCTCCTAGAGAGGGTCGGGTCCTGATTCACTCTGAAGTGAATTGGCTGAAACCTGATGTAGGCTTTAATGCTGATGAATATGAACTGGCCGATGGTGTCAGAGTTGCTGTACAACATGCATCGAATGAAGTATGGTCTGCACGGATAGAAAAAGGAGATACGGCAGTGCGTATCTATGAGGATTCTTTGATCCTGAAGAAGGGGGATCGACTCTATTTCCGCTTGCAGTGTGGTGATGATTCGTTGAGTAATGGTTCGTTTGATGCGGTGAAATGGCCTGTGATGCTTTCTTATATGGATGAGGAGAGTGCCTATATGCCTGATCGTTTACTGACAGATACGTTTTCGTCAGATGAATTAGTATATGGAGGAGATGTGTGGATTCCTGTGGGCGGAACGGATGTGACACTTTCAGGACTCATACAGAAACCGACGACGAGTGATAGTGTGACCGTCGCCCTTTATGGAAAGGAAAGGGAAGAGTCGGCAGACGAACCGATAGGCGTGGAGACGTGTCTGTGGAGCCATCGTTTCTCTCCGTATGATAGTCTTGATTATGTTTTGAATGAGAAGATCCAATTGAAGGGGAATAACATGATTCAGTTGAGGCTGCTCTCTTCTTCAAATGTGCCTTGGAATCGTTGGCTTTGTGATGTCATGGTTTCTTCTTTTGATTCCATTCAGCGGCAGAATCGTATGATACCCTATTATAAGACGTATGCGAAACAATTGGTTCCGCCTTCTGTTGTCCAAACCGATACAGTTTGGAAAGAATGGCGATTACTTCCGTTGCTATCGACCGAGGATAAAAACTTTACGGGAACGTTGACGTTGACCGCAAAGACAATGGACTCACTCAAATGTGTCCGTACATACGCATTCCATAATGATTCATTGCTGAACAGTCTTGATACAGCACGGTTCCAAACAAAGGATGAGAACGTATGGTTGGAATATACGTATGATGGATTTCTTGCCATGGACTTTGATACGCTTTCTCTTGTGCGGTTTGCAGATTCGATTATAGTGGTGCAGAAAAAGATTTCGCCTGATTCTGTTGTGATGTATGATAGTTTGGTGTATTATAGCGATACCATACAGGTTGGATTGAGCTGTCTGGATGCAGGTTCTGTCGAGGGACGATGTTTCCGTGGCTGGGGTAGCTTTGTTTATAACGCATCGTGTGGCCGTAGTATGAAGCCGATAGACGAGTTGCTCCTGATGGTTCCTTCTGATACATCATATCGTTACGATCCGCTGACAACGGCCTATCAGCAGATGATGTGTGACCCAGATACCTTCGGTCGATTGCGGGGCAGTCGGGCAGAAGTGTATGTGCAAGGGGATAGAATCGGTACGTCAAGATTGTCTCAACAGAGTGTTTTGCCTGTCAGTGCTTATGCGGGATTGGATGCGGTATCTCTATCGACTAACGAAGGGGAAGAAGGTACGGCAGCAGGTGCATTGATTATGAAGACCAAGAGCAGTTGCACAATCGAATCTGCTAGTGCTTTCGTGAATGCTTCACGGGCGGATGGCGAAGTGGAGACGGAAGCGATGATGATGGATTTTAATGGAGATGGTTATCCAGATTATCTTGTTAATGGAACAATCTACTATACGAATGCTCAGGGAGGCTTTTCTAGAGACCAACTGCAGGTTGCCTCTGTACAGTCCTGGGCGTACTCCAATTCTCTTGGACTGGGTAGCGGTAAGGTTCCATGCGCCCATCCATCATCTAAAACAGGTACGAATGATGGTGCCTCCTCACAAGGCGAACAAAATAATTGTCTTGCATGGTCGGCTCTTGTGGGAGGCGGAAATAACCATGATGGTAATACGACAGCCTATGTGGACCTGAACGGTGATGGCTTGCCAGATTTGCTCTATTGTGACAGACTGAATGAACAAAATAACAAGGTCTCATATAATCTGGGTTATTCGTTCTCGACACCGGTTCCGCTGGGTATCGATGCGGTGCGGGAGGGGACAGCCTCCTTTGATAAGATTGCAGGAGGGGTCTCTTTTGACTATAATTCATCGAGCGTCTCAGGTGGATTATCGGGCAGTTATACGGATAACAGAGTGGAGAAGTGTCTGATCGATGTGAATGGTGATGGTTTGCCTGATCAGCTGACATTGATGGCAGATCAGGTCATGGTCTCGCTTAATACAGGTGATGGATTTGCCTCTCCAGAGAAATCTTCGGTGGCAACGGATATATCCCGCACAATCTCCCATTCGGAAGGAATAAATGCTTCGTTCACTGCTAATATTCCAATCTGGGTAATCAAACTATCTCTTAACCCAAGCGTTCGTACCGCAACAAGTGTGTCGTCTCCACGTTTTGAATTCAGAGATGTGGATGGTGATGGCTATGTCGATATGGTCAATAGTGAAAAGGAAGACGACCTGAGAGTGAGGTATGCTATGATCGGGAAGTGTAATAAGTTGAAGAGAGTACAAAATTCACTCGGTGGAAGTTTCACCTTGGATTATGGACGAACAGAGGCTACCGTTGATCATCCAGGAGGTAAATGGGTGATGTCTTCTCTCGAAGTGAATGATGGCGTGAGTGATGATGGTCCTGTGATGCGTACCCAGTTCCTCTATGCTGGTGGTAGAAGAGATAGGAGAGAACGTCGTTTCTTAGGATTCGCAGAAGTTCGGAGCCTCGATGTCAATGCGGAGAAGAAGGATGCTCCTTATCGTCAGTCGGTACAGCTTTATGATGTGTCGGATGTTTATGCGGCCGGTCGCTTGTTGAAAGATATGGATTTGAATGCAACGGGTGATACGTTGGTACTGAAAGAGAATGAGTATCAGACGTATTCAGTATCTTCTGCTAATGATTATGCTACTAAGAATTATATTGGGATGCATGAGGAGACTTGTCATTTTTATCAGTTCATGCCGACGTATCCTTCCAATCGGTGGGGTGTTGTCTATATGCCTCTTAGCCGCAAACGGAGTTATCAGTTTGAGGGATCATCGAAACTCTTGTTGACGACAGAAAAATATGATTATCATCTGGATCAGAATCATCATGGAGAGGTGAAACGCTATTCATTTACGGATGAAACAGATCATAAGGGCTACGTTACAGAAATAGATTATGTCTGTAGGCCTGCTTATTATCAGTATGGACTTCCAAGTGTGATGAAGGTGTATGATGATGAAGGCATGTTATGTAATCATACCACGGCTAAATACGGTCCGACCTTGAATTACCCAATTCAGGATCTGATACGTGTCTGCCGTCACCTCGGTGCTGATTCGGCAGTGACAGAGATGCAACGTGGACGTTACGGTAATATTACAAAGATGACACTCCCTGAGAACATTCGTAAGCAACGCAAGTCCTATTCGTATGCGTATGATGATGAGCGACAACTCTTTGTGTCGTCCGTGCGTGATAATGAGAAGATAGAAAACAGATGGGATGATTATGATCACTTATGGGGCATTGCAGGCACAAGGCAAGATGCTAACCATCAGTTCCTCACTACCGAAATTGATCATCTGGGTAGAATCACACAGGTGAGGAGTCCGTCGGAGGTGACAGACGCTCCTTATACGATTGCGTTCAGTTATCATCCTGTGGCGAAGCTGAATGACAAGGGGGGAATAGAACGACCGGCGTATGCCGTGACGAGACATTTTGACAACCAGCACCCCGAAAATCCGATTGAAACGTTTACCTTTGTTGATGGTTTTGGAAAGATACTACAAATGAAGCAAGAGTCTGAACTGAATGTTACGGACAAGGGCGAAGCCATGCAGAGTGGCGACGTATTTGTGGTGAGCGGACGCGTCAAAAAGGATGCTTTCGGACGGGTGGTGGAACAATATGCTCCCACGACTGTGCCACTCTCTGATAGTCTAAACTTCGTTCATACATTTGATGCTACACCTCCTTCGGAGTTCCATTATGATTGTATGAACCGTCTTTTGGCGACAGTGCAACCCGATGGCTCGGTGACACACTGCAGCTATAGTGTGGATGAAGGATATCTGAAACGCTTGGTCATGGATGCTAACGGTCATTGCTCGGCAGAACTGGTGAACGGTCGGGGCAAGGTGAAAGCCACCCTGCGAGGCAACGGTTTCGCCATTCGAACACGATTCTCCTACGATGGCGTGGGCAGACTCACCGAAGTGGAAGATGCAGAAGGTAATCAGACATATTATGAATACGATATGGGAGGGCGATGCACGCTGGTGAATCATCCGGCAAGAGGGAAGACCTCTTATCGTTATGATGTGTGCGGCAACCTGCTGAGCCGACAGACAGCGGCGTTGGCTGGCAAAGGTGAACAGATCACCTACGAGTATGATTATGACCGACTGATTGCCATACATTATCCTGAACATCCGCGGAATGATGTACGTTATGTCTATGGCGATTGCTCTGCCATGAACGGGTGTATCGGACGATTGGCTCATGTGGCGGATGGTAGCGGTGTGCTCTCTTATGCCTATGGCAAGAGCGGAGAGGTGGTGCGGACCACTCGTACAATGGTGGTGCCAACCCGTGCGGAGGCGATGACCTTCACCACGCATTATCAGTATGACAGTCATGGACGTATGCAGCACATGGTCTATCCTGATGGAGAGAAGGTGAGCTATAAGTATGACTTGGGCGGTCGCCTGCAACGTGTGTTGGGTAGTACAACAGAGGATGGAACCGATAATATAGTGTATATCGACCGTATGACCTATGATCGTTACGGACACTGTAATCATCGTCGGTTGGGTGATGGCTCGGAAGAGACGATGCACTATGATGAGAACCGACGACTCTCAGCAATGCAGGTGAAGCAGGGCAATGACCTTCTCTCCGATGTGCTTTATGGCTACGATGGGGTGGGGAATATCATCTCGGTGAATGATAAGAGAGGTGTGAACCATACGTATGAATATGATTACCTCGACCGACTTGTCTCGGCACAGGGACACTATACAGGAGGTGAAGCCAGCTATGCCCTTGAGATGAGCTATGATCCGCTGGGACGACTTCTTCGGAAACAGCAGACGATGGAGCAGCAGGATATCCAGTTTAAAGGAGAGGTGAGAGCCGGGTATGATTTGGGATACCACTACAAAGGATTCCAGTTGGATACCCTTTTGGACAGCCATTACCGCACTGACAGTTTAGCGGCAGGCCGACGGAGTGATTATCACACCTATGCATACGATTTGAACGGTAATCCAACGGAGGAGCGTCATTTCCACCATCGCAAGAATGGCCGCACAATGCAGACGGGCGTGCGCTATATGCAGTGGGATGAGGAGAATCGTCTGACCCATCTCTGTGAGGACGGACGGCAGACGGCTTATTACTACGATCACGCAGGAGAGCGTACGGCTAAGGTGACGGGTATGAATCAGGAGAGTCATTTTGATGGAGCGGATATGACGGGGCAGACAAGTCTGCGATACACACTGTATCCGAGTCAGTATATCACTTACAGTAGTGGCGGACGATATACGAAGCATATCTATGCAGGGTCGCAGCGGGTAGCCAGTGTGACGGGCGGGGAGCTGAGTGATCCGAGTCGGGTGGTGCCACATGCCGGTACGGAGGGTAGTCTGTCGGACACGATCAAGGTTGATTTTGCCAAGTTGTATAAGGCGCAGACGCAGGCGTTTGACACCTTATATCCGATATATGAAGTGCGGCGGATGGCCAATGATTCAGATGAATTTGACAGGAGACAGGAGAAGCAGACCTATTTCTATCACTCAGACCATCTTGGCAGCACCACGTTGGTGACGAGTCAGGACGGACAGGTTCAGCAGGTCTCTTACATGCCTTATGGTGAGGTCTTTTTAGAGAAAAGAAATAAAGACTGGAACACTCCCTACCTATTCAATGGCAAGGAGCAGGATGAAGAATCTGGATTGTATTATTACGGTGCGCGTTATTATGATGCACGTAAGAGTGTTTGGCTGAGTGTGGATCCGTTGGCGGAGATTTATCCATATATCACACCGTATGCGTATTGTTTGAACAATCCGGTGAGATTGGTGGATCCAGAAGGCAGAGCGGTATATGGACTTGAACATGCAGATGGGACGATATCGTATGCGGTGGTTGAAAACAGTGTCGATTTGTATGGGAATGTAATTAATCCTCAGACATATCAGAATGAACAAGGTGTGTATCGGTTGATAGATGACAGTTATGACACGCAGACGGAGAGTGGGGAATGGAAGCGGGTGCCGAGAGAGACATCATACGACCAGATGGGCGGTTACTTTCTTTATGGAGGTCAGGGTTCGGAAATGAGTGACACGAAAGCGAAGCATGTTTACAACTCCATTGATGTGTCGGATTTCCCAGGTGTTACATTCTCCGGTAAAACATCCTATTCCAGAGGATTCTGGGGTAAGCTTATGAGTATATTCATCATAGCCAGAGATGTGAATGATGCGGCGAATCTGGGACATCAGGCTGGCGAGAAGGTGCGGGGAGAGATGGATAAAAATGAACCAGAAGTATATATAAAATCAGATACTATCTATGATAATAGAAAAATAGGTAATAATGATACTGATTCATGGCAACCATCACCTATTTATGAGGTGGATACGGTGATAATAACTGAATACCGTGATATATATGGCAATACAAAAATCGAAAAGAGAACAAAAAAGCAAAAATGAGGATAGTTAAATTTAAAATATTATTATTTTGTGTGTTTATATTGTGTCTAGTGTTAGGATGCAAAGAGGAAAATAGTACATTTTATACATGCTCGAATGTATTATTCACGAAAAGTATAAAGAAGTCAAATTGTGATTCTGTAAATATTATTCGCTACTATGAGAATGGACAGACAATGGATAGAGCATATATAATACCACCATCTCAAAAGTTGGAAGGGTTATCAGAGGAATTCTATCCAGACGGATTTCCGAAAAATAAATGTATGATGTCAGAAGGTGTAAATGTGACTCCAAAGCAGATGGGGAAAAGTTCAGGATATGAGGTGAAGATAGATTTCGGACCGTATGAAACGATGCAGGATGGGAGAAGGATTCGGCCATTCCGAACATTTGTTGATGGAGTTTCTGTATATGAATACATCGTAGCGATAGCAGACACGAACGGGCATGATTTTTTGCCGCAAAAGCTGCCGAGAAACATGAAGAGATATAAGATAGTATATGGAGAAGACCTACAGGATACGAATGAGGTTGAAATAGATGAAACGATGTACCCCTATTATATTGAGGACATGGATTTGGCCAAGCTGGTGAATACAAACGGAGATACATGTTTTCTGGTCTATTTTTATTATAAAAGTGTCCTCAATTATCCGTATCCGAATGATGAGCGGATGGTGGTGATGCACGATTCGCTGAACTGGGAGGTGACAGAGTTCATCAAACATTATAGATGATATGAAACGCAATGTTTGTGTCGCCCCTTCAGGGCTCCGTCCGTGTTGCATTTGTCACACAGGGGCTTATGCCCCTGACTGTAATATATCGTCCTTCCAGGACTGGGGCTGTGCTCTGATGTTTTCCGCGACATTGAGCATGGACAACGTTACGATTTTAGATGAGAAAACATGATAATACACTTCTGTAATGAGATGTCGTCAGCTCAGTATGGGCGTAACATCACAGGCAGGGGCGTGAGCCCCTGCTGAAATGGAAAGTGCGGTAGTGGAACCCTGAAGGGGTGGAACGGGAAGAATGTACCTCAATATTACAAGTGTTACATTTTTATAGAGAAAAGAAATAAAGACTGGAACACCCCTTACCTCTTCAACGGCAAGGAGCAGGATGAGGAGTCCGGGTTGTATTATTACGGTGCGCGTTATTATGATGCACGTAAGAGTGTTTGGCTGAGTGTGGATCCGTTGGCTGAGATTTATCCAGAAACTTCTGCTTATATGTATTGTGCAGGTAATCCTGTGAAATTGGTGGATCCAGATGGGTGTGGATATGAATTGAATGAGGGAACAGGGGAGTATTGGTGGAATCCTAATTTGCATAATCAGGAAGATGCAGCCGAAGGATTCACGTATATGGGAGAAACAGAAGAAGAAAGAGAACAGTTTATCAGGGAACGCTATGGAGAACGAGTTGAAGTTCGACGAAGTGAACAGACTTCTGGGATGATTATATTTGGAATAAATAGTAGGGAAGATAAAAGTGTTGATGATAGAGCAAAATATCAGGATAATTCTGTAGATGGGTCAAATATGAATGGTTTATCTGGGTCTAGGAGTTTCTTGCAGGTTGCTTATAGATTTCTTAATTGGATATTTCCAAATAAAGATAAACACACTAAGATACAGCCTGTGATTCATCCAGAGGAGGAAAAGAAAGAGGATCTAAAACGCACTAAAGTAAGAACGGAACATCTTCCAAAGGAAGAGGGTAAAAGGCATCAAGGAAATGTGATTTTTTATGAAGTTGAGGATACATTAGATATATATGAAACCCGATTAAATGGAGAATTAATTGGTAGAGATTCAGTATGGCGTAGAAGTAATAAGGGGAAATGATGAGAATATTATTGTATATAATTATGGCACTATTTTGTGTGTGTTGTTCTTCCTATAATCTAGAGGACAATAATAGTGTTTGGTATTATTTAGGATCATCTAAAGTTTTTTACAAAGATGATAAGTCTGACTCGTTAAATGTGCCGACATGGTATTATTATTCAAATGGTAATTTATGGCAATCTGTTGAAACCGTTCCATATGATACGTCAACATATTTATTTAATGGGTTATATAAAGAGTATTATATGGATGGATTTCCCAAACAAAGTTTTGTATATGATCATGGGAGAAGAGTTAATTCAGTAAATAAGGATGAAATTTCCAATTATAAAATTATTGTTGATATAAATAAAGATATGAAAATCGATACTGAGGATGAAGACAATTTTTTGTATCATGAGGTGCGTGTTTATGTTGATGGAATACCATTTAAATATTACGGAGTGTCTTTGATTGATAGTTGTGGAAAGATAATGGGTATAGGAAGATGTCCAAGAACCCTTGCAACATATGTTGTTTCGCATGATTCTTTCGAGTGTGTTGATTGTAGAGAAGTTACATTGGATGAATCCTTATATCAATATCTTATATCGGAGGATGACAATAGAGAATGTGTGGTTAACAAAGAAGGTGTACAAGGTTACATTTTTGGTATTTTTTTTAAGGATACTATAGGAAATATAAGTGTTGAGCCTGATCGAACAATTTTTGTTCCGTTCGACTTTTATGAGGTAGAATAAAAATATCTGAATAATCCGGTGAGACTGGTGGATCCCGAAGGCAGAGCGGTATATGGACTTGAACATGCAGATGGGACGATATCGTATGCGGTGGTTGAAAACAGTGTCGATTTGTATGGGAATGTAATTAATCCTCAGACATATCAGAATGAACAAGGTGTGTATCGGTTGATAGATGACAGTTATGACACGCAGACGGAGAGTGGGGAATGGAAGCGGGTGCCGAGAGAGACATCATACGACCAGATGGGCGGTTACTTTCTTTATGGAGGGCAGGGCTCTGATATGAGTCAGTCGAAAGCGAAGCATGTTTACAACTCCATCGATGTGTCGGATTTCCCAGGTGTTACATTCTCTGGTAAAACATCCTATTCCAGAGGATTCTGGGGTAAGCTTATGAGCATATTCATCATAGCCAGAGATGTGAATGATGCGGCGAATCTGGGACATCAGGCTGGCGAGAAGGTGCGGGGAGAGATGAAAGACCCTCCAACAATAATTACGGAAAGGGATACTATATATGATGAACATCCTGTCGGGAAAGGATCTGACGGTTTTCCTTTATACTATCTTGAGGATACGATTATTACTACGACAACCAAGGATGTTAGAACAGGTGAAGTTTTACATTCTGAAACTAAAATAAAAATGCATAAAAGATGAGACGTGATTGGTTTATTTTTATTGTAATCCTGTTGTTAGGTAACACTGGATGTAGAAAGACAGTTGATTATTATTACTACAAGGATGGAACTGTTTTTACGGAAACATACGAAAATGATTCTTTGAATTATATAATAAGATACTATCAGAATGGGATTATTGATAACGTCGGTTATGCATTAAAGAAGAACGACAATGTTGATGGACATTTTGAAGCGTATTATCCAGATGGATTTCCGAAAGAGAAATGTGAGATGAAAGATGGCATTGGAATTGGGCGACCAGCAGAAACAGGTAAGAAGGATGGTTACGACATACAGATAGATTTCGGGCCGTATGAAATATTAGAGAACGGGAAAGAAGTGCTTCCGTTCAGGGTATTTATAGATAGTCTTCCAATGGATGAATATTTCATTGGAATTATTGATTCATCATATAGGGACAGTTTTCCTCATAAGATGCCTAAGGTGTTAAAACAGTACACGATTTATAATGAGGAGAAAGATTCGGTAAATACAGTAACAATAGATGAGACCCTATATCCCTATTGCATTGATGATTTTCAACGATTATTATTGACGAATTCGAGAGGAGAGAAATGTTTCATGCTTAATTTTTATTATAAGTCGGTTTTGAGAGAACCATATTCGTATGACTGTAGGATGGTGGTTGTCTATGATTCTATGCATTTTAAATTTGCGAAGGTGAATTTGATAAAGGAATGATTTGAGACAGATGAATATATTGTGCCTCTTCAACGGCAAGGAGCAGGATGAAGAGTCAGGGTTGTATTATTACGGTGCGCGTTATTATGATGCACGGAAGAGTCTGTGGCTGAGCGTGGATCCAATGACTGATACTCATCTAGGATTGAGTCCTTATCTGTACTGTTTAGGCAATCCTGTTCGTTATATAGATCCAAATGGAATGGATGAGTACGGCGTAAATACACTGGGGA
>Ga0247610_10000972_pt1 | contig 37147 bp, 28 predicted proteins | sample 174DNAGHGhighgp2_FD_193483 | JGI IMG/M metagenome (GOLD analysis project Ga0247610, IMG submission 193483) | Sheep rumen microbial communities from Palmerston North, Manawatu-Wanganui, New Zealand - 1742 DNA GHGhigh gp2 | ecosystem: Host-associated > Mammals > Digestive system > Stomach > Rumen...
TTTAAGTGCGGGGTAGGGGACAAAGTCCTGAAATCGAAGATTAGCTACGCTGAATCAGAGATTTCGACGTAGTCAAAGGACGATCCTAATTCACCCCGATATGCAATGTCGGGTTTTCATGATAAGACGGATGATAATGACGGGCCGCAGCCATAGATCCCATGCCTTTGCCCACCTGCCCCCACAGGGATGACATGGCTGCTGGATTTTGCCGCAGCCACAGATGCCCGCCATCGCACAAGCCTACGCTGGGATAGGATGACATAGCTGCTGGGGTCAAGCTATAAAAAATCTCTAACCGAACTGATCCGAAGCATCCGAAAGATTTCGGCAAAGTTCGGGTCTTTTCGGTTAGAGAAAGAATGGCGTTGGGATGATTTATAAAAGATTTGTTTCCAAAAAGAATCAAATTCTCTCCCTAAGCATCTGCATTGCTTTCGGCAACCCATCGGCATTGCGTCCACCGGCCACACAGAGGGTCTTCTGTCCGCCGCCACCGCCTTGGATCTCCTTGGCCACCTCACGGATGAGCTTGGTGGCATCCAGACCCTTGGCATCGGCAAAGGCCTCGGGCAGCAACAGGCAGAGCGAAGGCTTGCCTTCCGCTACGGAGCCGAGGATGGCGATGGTGCTCTCGTTCATCTGTTTCAGCATCAAGGCGATATTGCGCAGCTGGTCGCCACCGCAAGGCAGGGTCTCCATGATGAGTTTGTAGCCTTCGTGGTCGAGGGCCTTCTCATGCAACCTCTCGGCCATGGCCTGGGCCTTCTCCTGCATCAGGTGTTCCACCTCTTTCTTCAAGGCGGAGTTCTGCTCGCTGAGCGAAGTGACGGCCTTCACCAGGTCGGGACTCTTGACGCATTCGCGCAAACGGCCGATGAGGTCGAGCTGCTCATCTAAGTATTGCTCCACGGCCTCGCCCGTGATGGCCTCGATGCGGCGGATGCCGGCGGCGATGGCGCCTTCACTGACGATCTTGAACATGCCGATGTTGCCCGTGGCGCTGGTGTGACAGCCACCGCAGAGCTCCATGGAGTAGTCCTTGTCGAAGACCACCACGCGCACCTTGTCGCCATATTTCTCGCCAAACAACGCCGTGGCACCCATGGCCTTGGCTTCGTCAATCGGCATCTCGGCGTAGGTCACGTTCGGGATGTTCTCGCGGATCTTCTGGTTCACAAGTTTTTCCACCTGTCGGATTTCCTCAGGGGTCATCTTGGCGAAGTGGCTGAAGTCGAAGCGCAAACGCTGGTCGTCGACCAACGAGCCCTTCTGCTCGACGTGCGAGCCTAACACCTGCCTCAAGGCGGCGTGCATCAGGTGGGTGGCACTGTGGTTGTTGGCGATGCGCTGACGACGTTCCACGTCGATGGCGGCAGTGAAGGCCACCTCGGGGTTCTGCGGTAGCTGCTCGGTGATGTGGATGACCAGGTTGTTTTCCTTTACGGTATTGATGATTTTAATCGTCTCGTTTTCAGAGGTCAAAGTGCCGGTGTCGCCTACCTCACCGCCCATTTCGGCATAGAACGGGGTCTTGTCGAGGACGATTTCGAAGTGGGTCTTCTTCTTGGCCACCACCTCACGGAAGCGCAGGATGTGGCTCTCGCAGCTCATGTCGGTGTAGCCGACAAACTCGGTGGGCTGCTCGCTCTCGTTCACCACCACCCAGTCACCATTGGCCTTTTCGGCGGCCTTGCGCGAGCGGTTCTTCTGCTCTTCGAGGTTGGCCTTGAAGCCATCCATGTCAACGTTGATGCCCTTCTCGGCGGCCATCAGCTGGGTGAGGTCGATGGGGAAGCCGAAGGTGTCGAACAGCTCGAAGGCGAAGTTGCCGTCGATGTCCTGACCCTTGTGTTGCTCCACGTAGCCTTCAAAGCGTTTGATGCCTTGGGCCAAGGTGCGCAGGAACGAGGCCTCCTCTTCGCGGATGACCTTGCTGACGAGCTCTTGTTGTGACTTGATCTCGGGGTAGTTGTGCTCCATCTGCTGCACCAGGATGGGCAGGAGCTGGCACACAAACGGCTCTTCGAAGCCGAGGAAGGTGAAGCCGTAGCGCACAGCGCGACGCAACACGCGGCGGATGACATAGCCAGCACCGTTGTTCGACGGCAGCTGTCCGTCGGCGATGGCGAAGCTCACGGCACGCAGGTGGTCGGCGATGACGCGCATGGCGACGTCGGTCTTCTCGGCCTTGCCGTATTCGATGCCCGACATCTTGGCGATGGCCTGGATGATGGGCTGGAACACGTCGGTGTCGTAGTTCGAGGTCTTGCCTTGCAACACGCGGACGAGGCGCTCAAAGCCCATGCCCGTGTCAACGTGCTTGGCAGGGAGTTCCACAAGATGGCCATCAGCCATGCGGTTGTATTGCATGAACACAAGGTTCCAGATCTCGATCACCTGCGGGTCGTCCATGTTGACGAGGTCGCGGCCAGGAATCTGCTTGCGGGCAGCGTCGTCGCGCAGGTCGATGTGGATCTCCGAGCAGGGACCGCAGGGACCCGTCTCGCCCATCTCCCAGAAGTTGTCTTTCTTGTTGCCGTAGATGATACGGTCTTCGTTGACGTGCTCTTTCCAGTAGCCGTAGGCCTCCATGTCGGCAGGCTGGCCGTCCTTCTCGTCGCCGCCGAAGACGGTGACGTAGAGACGGTCCTTGTCGATCTTCACCACCTCGGTGAGGTACTCCCAAGCGTAGGCGATGGCTTCTTTCTTGAAGTAGTCGCCAAACGACCAGTTGCCGAGCATCTCGAACATGGTGTGGTGGTAGGTGTCGTGGCCGACTTCCTCCAGGTCGTTGTGCTTGCCCGACACACGCAGGCATTTCTGCGAGTCGGCGGCGCGTTTCCATTTCGAGGGTTGGTTGCCCAGGAAGATGTCCTTGAACTGGTTCATGCCAGCGTTGGTGAACATCAGGGTGGGGTCGTTCTTGACGACGATGGGTGCCGACGGCACGATGGTGTGCTCCTTCGAACGGAAGAAGTCCAAGAAGCTATTTCTGATTTCGTAAGCGTTCATTTATAGTGAGTTATATGATTTTACTTCAAAAAATGATTTAAAAAAACGTGCAAAGTTACGTTAATTATTCTATTTTTGCACCATGGTTTCTAATTTTGGCAACAAAATTTGGCGTGTCGTATTGATCTCACTCTCTGTTTTGGGTGGAGCATTCCTCTTTGCCGTGTTGCTTTTCACTTTCTTGAAGTCACCGAAGGAGAAGGCACAGGCGCGCGAGTTGGAATACATGAAGTTGAAATACGAGATATTGAACGACCGTCTCGATGATCTGGAGGCCTTGATGACCGATATGGAGCAACGCGACAACGACATCTATCGCGTGATGTTTGAGGCCGACCCCATCCCCAGCCAGGTGCGCCGTTCGGGTTTCTTGGATGCCGACCGTTATGTCGACTTGTATGGCTACATGAACTCGGGCATGGTGGTGAACACGGCCCGGAAGCTTGACGTCATCGCTAGCCAGCTCTACAACCAGTCGGTGTCGTACGACGAGCTTTTCGACAAGGCCCGCAACAAGTCCGACATGCTGGCGCACATCCCCGCCATCTTCCCCTTGAAGGAGTCGGACCTCATATACATCTCGTCCTATTTCGGCTATCGTCCCGACCCGATCTATAAGGTGGAGAAGTTCCACAGCGGTTTAGACCTTACGGCTCCATTGGATGCCGAGGCCTATGCGACCGGCGACGGCGAGGTCATCGACGTGCAGAGCAACGAATGGGGCTATGGCAACATGGTGATCCTCGATCACGGCTATGGCTACAAGACCCGTTATGCCCACCTCAACAAGCCCGCAGTGCGCAAAGGGCAGAAGGTGAAGCGCGGCGACGTGGTGGGTTACATCGGTGCCACAGGCAAGGCCACGGGCGTCCACCTGCACTACGAGGTGCTGAAGAACGATAAACAAATCGACCCGATCAACTTCCTCTACGGCGACCTCTCGCCCGACAAATACAGCCAAGTCCTACGACTTTCGACCTTACCTACACCAACAATGGACTGATAGAGATTCCCCTGCGGGGAATGGAAGGTGAGCCAAAATCAAAAACGCGGCGGCAGATAAAGCTCACTAACCATAAATGCCACAAGCCGCCGCCTTATAAAACAAACAGAACTCCATTCCCCGCAGGGGAAACTAAAACCATGAAACTATGGAAGAAACAAACACCCCCAGCAAATACTACTACAGCATCGGCGAAGTGGCCGCGATGTTCAACGTGAACACCTCAATGATCCGCTATTGGGAAAAGGAATTCGATGTGTTGCGTCCGCGCAAGAACAAGAAAGGCAACCGCCTCTTCACCGAGCGCGACGTCCGTTATGTCCATGTCATCTACCAGCTGCTCAAGGTGAAAGGCTACACGCTGGCTGGCGCCAAGCAAGCCCTTAAGGAACGCTTCAGCGACTACGAGGAACGCATTATCATGCTCGAAACCTTGGACAAGACCCGCAGTTTCCTCCTCGATTTGGATAAGGCTTTGGCAGAGAAACAAAAGAAGTCGTAGAGTCTTATTGGCTATAAGCATTCAGCCGTCAACCGTCAGCTTTAGTGTATACTAAGCTGATAGCTGACGGCTGATAGCTGACAGCTTGTTTTTCATTCTTCCAACAAGTTCCTAGCTTTCAGATACACCCTCCATTTCTCAAGCACCTGCTTCATGTCGTCGGGCAACTCGGAGGTGAACATCATCTCTTTGCCGGTGGTGGGATGCACAAAGCCCAACTCCTTGGCGTGCAGGGCGTGGCGTGGCATGATCTTGAAGCAGTTGTCGATGAACTGTTTGTATTTGGAAAAGGTGGTGCCTTTCAGGATGACGTCGCCGCCATACATCGCATCGTTGAACAAGGGGTGGCCGATGTACTGCGAGTGGACACGGATCTGGTGGGTACGACCGGTCTCCAGACGGTATTCGTTTAGGGTCACGTAACCGAAACGTTCCAGCACTTTCCAGTGGGTGATGGCGTCTTTGCCATAGTCGCCGTTGGGATAGACGGTCATCTTGCGGCGGTCGCTGGTGCTGCGCCCGATGTTGCCCTCGATGGTGCCTTCGTCTTCCTCGAAGTCGCCCCAAACCAAGGCGTTGTAACGGCGGTGGATGCTGTGTACGAAGAACTGGTGGGCCAGCACGGCCTGTGCGGCCTCGTTCTTGGCCACGATCATCAATCCAGTGGTGTCCTTGTCGATGCGGTGGACGAGGTAGCCGAAACGGTTCTCGATGTTCTGGTGGGTCTGCTCGAAATAGTAGGCCAAGCCGTGCAGTAGGGTGTGCTCGAAGTTGCCGTGACCGGGGTGTACCACCAAGCCCGCCTGTTTGTTGATGACGATGACGTCGTCGTCTTCGTAGACGATGTTCAGCGGAATCTCTTCCGGCTTGATGTCGGTCTCGCGCGGCGGATAGGTGAACACGATGGAGATGACGTCGTTGGGCTTCACCTTATAGTTTTGCTTGACGGCCTTCTCGTTGACCAGGATGTTACCCGCCTTGGCAGCGTTCTGCACGCGGTTGCGCGAGATGTTGGAGAGGTGGTTGGTGAGGTAGGTGTCGATGCGCTCAGGCTGTTGGCCTGGGTCGACGGTCATGCGTATGTGTTCGTAAAGCTCGGTACTTTCTTCGTTTTCAGAAAGCATGTCATCCTCGCGGATTTCGTTGAGGTCGTCGTTCATTTGCGGATGATGAATTTTTGGTTGATGACTTGGCCTTCACTGGTGGTGACGCTGAGGAAATACATGCCGTTGGTGAGGTGGTCGACGGGGATCACGGTCTGATACTCGCCTGCATACACCTTTCGGCCCGTAAGGTCGAAGATGCTGACCTGGCCACTGGTGACCTCGCCTTCAAGATGGAGCACGTTGCTGACGGGGTTGGGATAGATCCTCAAGGTAGTCGAAGGACCGTTCTCTTCCAAACCGATAAAATAGGATGCACCGACCACGGGGCGGATCATCAGCGAGCCGTGCTTGCTGCTCTGTTGCCACGAGCCATTGGTGTTGATGAAGTTGTATTCGATGTTGTCGATGGACGAGTCGAAGCCGATGTTGATGAGATCGTCGCTCTGTTGCTCGATGCCGATATAGAAGGCGCCGGCAAGGGCCACGGTCTTGTTGAACTTGTAGTAGCTGAAGCGGTAGATCTGGTCTTGCCATTGTGGGCGTTGGCCATCAAGGCGGTACACCTCTTCGCCGGGTTTGCCGTTCTCGTCTTTCCATACCACGATGTCGAAATACTTGTTGTTGGCATCGTTATAGGTGTGGTTGAAGAGCAGCTGCACGCCTTGGATGGTGTCGTAGTCGGCCAGGTCGAAACGCACGGCAAACTTGCCACCTGCGGGACGCACGCCGAAGCCCAGCTCCGGAATGCCGTCGTCGTAGGCGTAGTAGTTGTACATGCCTGTGCGATACACCATCGAGTCGACCAGAGGCGGGTTGGCAGTGGAGTCGTAGAGATAATGGCTGACTTGATACGACACCGAGTCGTACCACATGTTCAAGGCAAAGAGCTCGCCGACGTAGGGACAGGCGGGCGATTCGCCGTAATCAGGGCATTGCAGGTAGCCGTCGGTCTTGTAAGGATGTACGGTCACAGGATCCAAGGCACGCGTATAATGCTGTCCACCGCCGATCTGCTTCACGGTGTAGTAATAGTTGACTTCATGGTCGATGCCGTCGAGGTTGACGACGCCCACTTCGAGGTTCTCGCGCGTGAAGGCGTTCGGGTTGACGCGGTATTGACGGTAGGGGATGGACTGGTAGCGCTCGAAGAACGAAGGCTGCTGTCCAGCAAAGCTCAGCATGGGATAGTCGGTGTCGTCGGCCGATCGGTTGATGTTGAGGTAGACGAAGTCGATGTTCCAGTTGTCCTCGTTGCTGCGGTTGCTGGGCAGCGATGAGCCGACGATGCTGGCATAGTTGTAGAAGCGGAAGTAGAAGTCGTCGCGGAAGTATCTCAGGTCGCGGATGGGAATCATCACCTGCTTGAAATACTGGCCTTCGTTCTCAGCCATGAAGTCCTCGAGGGTCTGGCCGGGGACGCTCCAGATGTGGTACCAGGTGGTGTCGGCCACGGTGGTGAACACCGAGTCGCAGGGCACGGCGATGCTGCCTTGCGTGTCGGGCGTCAGCGTGTCGGTGACGAGGGTGAACATGCCGGGTTGGCAGCCTACGGAGGCCCAAATGGTGTCGCCGGGGAACAGCGTGTCGACTTGCATCTCTGCAAAGATGTCGCCAATGTCGTAGTTTTGGTAGTCAAGGAAGAGGAACTCTTGTCTTTCCGTGGTGGTGCCGAATTGTAGCACGAGCGAGTCTTGTGCCTCGGGTGGGTTGCCGTTGCCTTGAGGTTGGTAGTAGAAGCTCAGGTAGATGGAATCGGCAGGGGTGAGGGCACGCGGATCGGGATCCATGATGGAGTCGAGGCGGATGCGGGCCGAGGTGAGGTATTCGGCGACAAAAGCGTTGCTGATGGCATAGCTGTACACCTTACCTGAGGCGTCGAGCACATCGAAGGTGGCACCCTTGCGGTTGGGGGCAAAGAGCGGGAAGCCGTCGTTCACCAGCACGTTGTTGTCGGTCCACTTCGTGGAGTCGGGATAGGTGTTGGAGTGGCTGAAGTCGTCGAAGAAAGGCAGGAAACGCGTTGCGGCCACGCCTCTCATGGCGGGGGCGTCATGCGTCGTGCCAAATGGGGTCAATATCTCTTGGGCGAAGGCCGGGCTGGCGATGAGGCCCAAGGCCAAGGTCAGGGCAAACGCCTTAAAACTCGTCTTCAAATTCATCTTCCTCTTCATAGTCGGTGGTCTCTATGGTTTCTTTAATTGTGTCAATTTTAATCTCAGGTTGCTTCGTGTTGGCTAATGAATCCTCACGCATCAGCTCTTTCATCTCTTTCTTGAAGTCCATGGTGCGGCTTGAGTGGTACCAGACGTCGACGTAAGTGCCAGGTTTCACGGCACCCGAGCTGGGTCCCGGACTCATCCTCCTGACGCATAGGTATTGGATGCTGTCGTTGTCTTCGTGGGTTTCAACGCCGATGTTCAGGCATGCCAGATTCAGCAGTTTCTTGGTCTCGTCGGCCGATTTACCGATGAGGTTGGGCACTTTCACGTTGGACTTGTCGCTGCCAATGCCCACGCGGAGCATGATCTTGCTGCCTTTCACCAACTCGGTGCCTTGGGCAATGGGGGCGCCAAGGTAATACTGGTCGATGACGTTGTTCTTGTAGTCATAAGTCACATATTCCAGATGGTCGACGTCAAGTCCGCTCGACTCCAAGCGTCCAATGGCTTCGCGCAGCGAGATGCCTTTCACGTTGGGCATGGTGGTCTTCTCGGGAGTGACGGCCACGATGATGGCATACACGTTCCTTCCTCTCTTGATCTTGGAGCCGGGCAAGGGGTCTTGCTGGTAGATGCTGCCAGGCTGCTGTCCCTTGGGATAGACACTGTCGATGAGGATGAAATTGAAGTCTCTCGAGTGCTCGTGCTTCACTTGTTTGAAGTCCTGACCCACAAAGTCAGGCATGGTGTAGACCTTGTCGTGACGGGTGTAACTGTTTAACAGCTTGAATGTCAACCATAACAATACAATACTGAGCAGTACTATGATGAGCAGGTTGAGATAAAATTTCTTTTCCTTCAGGAAGTGGAAGCGTCCCATATTTTTACTATTTTAGCCGTGTTTTTTACAACTCATTTTTGAGCAGTTTATTGTTCATTCTTCATCCCGTACTTGATACGGGATTTTAAACCGACAAAATTACAAAAAATATGAAAAACGTGGCAATTATTTGTGGCGGAGATTCAGGAGAGTTTGAAATTTCCGTCAAAAGTGCACAAGTGGTCAAGCAGAACCTGGATCCGGAAAAGTATAATTCGAAGATTATCGTGGTGTCGAAAAAAGGGTGGTATGGGCTTTTGAAGGACGGTACCCGAGTGGACGTTGACAAGAACGACTTTTCCATTTCGGTTGGCGGACACAGGACGAAATTCGACGTGGCCTTCAACGCGGTGCACGGCGAGCCTGGCGAGAACGGACCGCTGTCGGGTTACTTGGAGCTGATGGGCATCCCTTGCACTTCGTCGCCCCTGACCACATGCGCCCTCACATTCCACAAGGACTTCTGCAAGCGTTTGGTGGCTTCCTACGGCGTCAAGGTGGCCCCTTCGGTGCTCATCAACGAAGGGGAGAAATACGATGCCGACGAGATCATCAAGCAGTTGGGACTGCCTTTGTTCGTCAAGCCGACCTGCAATGGCTCCAGCGTTGGCGTGTCGAAGGTGAAGACGGCCGAAGATCTTGCTCCTGCCATCTATACGGCCCGTGCTGCCGGTCGTCAGATCATGTGCGAGAAGTTTGTCGACGGACGCGAGTTCGGCTGCGGCGCCATGGAGTTTAAAGGCAAGATGATGGTCTTCCCGCTCACCGAGATTTGCAGCAAGAACGAGTTCTTCGACTATGAAGCCAAATACACCGCAGGCAAATGCGAGGAGGTGACGCCCGCCCAGGTGGACGAGGACACCGAGATTGAGATCAAGGCCACGACGGCGATGTTGTATGAGAAGTTGGAATGCAAAGGTTTTGTCCGTATGGACTATATCGTCAGCGACGAAGGCGTGTTCTTCATCGAGGCCAACATCGTGCCTGGCATGTCGGAAGCCAGCATCATCCCCAAGCAGGCGCAATGCTTCGGCGTGTCGTTGAGTCGACTGTTTGAAATGGCGATAGAGAACGTCTTATAATAATGCTGAATTAGGAATGAGGAATGCTGAATGTTGCGATGCGCTATAACTTCGCTTCATTCAGCATTCAGCATTCTACATTCAGCATTAAACAGTGAGGATGTCCTTCGACTTCAACTCAGTGAGGTCGTCGATCTTCTTGATGTATTTGTCGGTGAGTTTCTGAATCTCCTCTTGCAGGAGCTTCGACTCGTCTTCCGAGATCACGTCTTTCTCCAATTTCTTGGCGTCGTCGTTGGCGTTGCGGCGGATGCCACGGATGCCGACTTTGGCTTCCTCGGCGGCATTCTTGGTGCGCTTCACCAGCTCTTTACGGCGTTCCTCTGTGAGGGCGGGCACTGCGATACGCAGGATCTCGCCGTTGTTGATGGGGTTGAAGCCCAAATTGGCGTTTAGGATGGCCTTGGCGATGTTGTTGAGTGCGCTCTTGTCGAAAGGTTGCACCACAATCATGCGGGCGTCGGTGCAGCCGATGTTGGCGGTCTGCTCGATGGGCACCGTCGTGCCGTAGTATTCAACCATCACGCCGTTCAGCATGGCCGGACTGGCCTTGCCTGCCCTGATGCCCTGAAATTCATGCTCCAAATGCTTGATGGTATTTTCCATGCTTTCAGTGGCCTCGTCTAATACAAATTGAGAATCTTCAGTCATAGTTATTCATATTTTGAAGGCAAAAATAGGCTTTTTTTCGTTTTCAGAAGCTATTCTGCGTTATTTTTTTCCTTTACCATTCCATACTAAAGACCATTGAGATGTTAGAGATGTTGTCTTTTCTGTCTTTGTAGTAACCGCCGGCCCCCATTCCCATTAAATTCATGTAATAATGTGTGACGGTGACATTGTGGTAATAAGAATAAGTCGTCATCAAGTTGAAAGCAATACGACTATTTGTGGCAAAGCGTACGCCAACACCCACATCACCGTAAGGACCGTAGTTTTTTTTGGCATAATAGGCGCCGGCACGGGCTCTTATTACAGGACTTACCCTTTTGGTGGGCAAAAACACATAGTGGAATGAACCGTAAAACGGTACGAGTTTGGCAGAACCGAAGATTCCTAAAGCATAACCGACGCCAAGACCTGCGAATGCTTTGTCGTTGAATTGATAACCGTGTGTTGTTGATATCGTGTAAAGATAACCATCGACACTATACTGATTCCAAACGCCGCCAAGACCTGTTTCCAAAAAGCCTTTATAGCCGCTCGTTAAGCGGAATGGTTTTTCATTGTTTTCTTGTGCAAATGACGTAATCGTCATCAACACGATGGCAAGGGCCACAATAGTCTTTTTCATAACAATAGTATTTATTGGTTACGAAAAGAAAACTTGCAAAATTTGTACCAAAAAAACTTTCTTAGTTTAACGGTTCGTATAATCCCGTCAAGACGGGGCTCTTCTTCGTGTAATAATAGCTTAGCTTGGTCACGACGAGAGGCTTCTTGTCTTGGTTCCAGAGGTAGGCCTTGATGGTCTTGCCTTCGGGCTTGAAGTTGTCGTCGAAGATGATGGCGTCGGCAACGGCATGGTTGCCAGGCAGGAAATGTCCATCTTCAGGCAATGAGCTGTGCCATAAAAGGAGGGAGTCGGTCGCCGCATCGTGAACCTCGATGACGGCAACGCATTGGTTGGCTTCGACCTCGTTGTGGAATTGGACGACGACGCCCAAAGCCTCAACATCCTTCGGCAGTGAGTCGCACGAGAATGAACAGGCTTGTCCCCATTCCTGGCCTTCAACATAGTAGCAGGAATCGGTGCTCAACTCATTGAGCAGGTATTGTGCGCCTTCCGTCGGGGTCTTGCTCAAGGTGAGGTAACGCGAGGTGAACCAGTCTTTCTTTTCGATGAGGTAAGGATAGTTGCCCACGGCTGTGACTTCCCAGATGGGGTTGATGTAATCGGTCCAACCGAAGCCAAGCATTGGGGTTTCGTGATGTTCGCTGAGCCAACGGTTGAAGTCACCCAACTCGGCTTCGTGTACTAAATCACCCTCTTCGTTGTAGATACGGTTGAAGACGATGCGGTTCACTACGTCGGTCTTCGCTTGGTAGAACTCGGCAGCCTCGCCAATCTCTGTCCTTGTCGCGAACTGTATCTTGTCGCCATATTGGTCCTTGTCTTGCTGCATCTCGGCGGCAATCTGGTCGAAGCCTTGGTGGTACATCAGGTCGAAGTGGCGGCGCTCCATGATGAGTGAGGTGGTGCCGACAAAGAGGATGGCGGCCACGACCAGGGCGGTCTGCCATGGCGACAAAGTACGGGTGCCAAACATGGAGAAGGCCACGATGATGACGAAGGGATAGCTGAAGATCAGCGTGCTGTGCTGGATGATGGGCTCGCGCTTCAAGGAATAGATGAACGCGATGGCGAAGATGATGACAAACCAGGCGATGCCGGCCCAACGCAAGGGCTGGCGCAGCTTGCTGCGCTTGCCGAGGATGAGAGGCAAGAGGATGATGATGCCCACGGCAAACATGAACAGCTGCGAGTAGTTCATCGTGTATTGGAGGAAGTCGAGCAGGAAGGTGGACTTGGGTGCCGCCAACCAACCGCCGATGCTACCGCTCACGAAGAGCTGTTGGTAGAAGATAGGCAGGGTGGGGGCAAACAACAAAACTGCAGCTATGCCGCTGAGCCAGTATGCCTTACGACGTTCCTTGGGCAGGAAGAACAAGCCCGTCAGGAAGATGAGTCCCGCCTGTGCGATGGAGAAATATTGTATGATGGAACAGGCCCAGGCAGATAAGGCGAAACCGATGTAAATGCCAAGTTTAGGCTTCTTCTCCTCGAAGACGATCTTATGCCAAAACCAAGCCATCAGCAGTACGAAGAACAATCCTGCCGAATAGGGTCTCGCTAGCTGGCTATAGAAGATGGTAAACTGGCTGACGGCAAAGAAAGCGGCCGAAAACAGACCCACCTTGCGGTTGAACCACTGGCGTCCTATTAAATATATAAGGTATATGGAGCCGATGCCCATCAGCACGAAGGGCAGCTTGACCCAAAACGCGCTCCAGCCGAAGAGTTTCACCCAACCCCAGAGGAACAGCTGCACCCCGATGGGATGGCTGTCGGGCATAATGCCCTGTTGGATGAAGTCGTGGAAGTTGTCGAAACGGGTGCGCAGCAAGGCACTGAACTCGTCGTGCATGAAAGGCACTTGGCCTAGCTTCCAAAGCCTCAGGACGGCGGCAACGAGGATGATGATGCCGATGAGGATGTAGTCCATCCTCTTGCTCGGCACATTATGGGTTTTGCGCAGATGGTTTTTGCGGGGTCTCATAAACCGTTTTGTTGTGTAGAGACGGTGCATGCACCGTCTCTACTAGAATTATTTCGTCACCAGCGTTCCGATGTTCTCGCCGCGCAACACCTTCATCAAGTTACCACGTGTGTTCATGTCGAACACATACATCGGCATGTCGTTCTCCTTGCACATGGTGAAAGCGGTCATGTCCATCACCTTCAGGTTGCGCTGGTAGGCCTCGTCGTAGGTGATGTGTTCAAACTTGGTGGCCGTCGGGTCTTTCTCAGGGTCGGCAGTGTAGATGCCGTCCACGCGAGTGCCTTTCAGGATGATGTCGGCCTTGATCTCCACGGCGCGAAGGGCAGAGCCTGTGTCGGTGGTGAAGAAGGGGTTGCCGGTGCCGGCGCCCATCACCACGATGTGGCCTTCCTCAAGCAGACGGATGGCCTTGGCGCTGCTCATCGTGTCGGCGATGCGGTCGATGTAGAGACCGGAGAGCAGGGTGGCTTTCTGTCCCTTGCCTTGCAGGGTCGACTGCATGGCCATCGAGTTGATGACGGTGGCGAGCATGCCCATATAGTCGCCTTGGATGCGGTCCATGCCCTTCGAGGCACCTTGCAGGCCGCGGTAGATGTTGCCGCCGCCGATGACGATGCCGATCTGCACGCCCGCCTGGGCGGCTTCGATGATTTCGTCGGCATATTCACCCAGACGCACCGGGTCGATGCCGTATTGCTGGCTGCCCATGAGGGCCTCGCCGCTGAGTTTCAGGAGTACGCGATTGTATTTCATAATAAATGATTTATAATTCAAAATTCAAAATTTAAGATTCAGGATTTTGGGTGTCACATTCCCCACTATTTCGTATGAATACTTGTCTTTGTATTCAAGTAGCACATTGACGGAATTCAACATGTGCTCCAACCGTTCTTTGTCTCTAATTCTCTCTCTCATAAATCAGGATTTTGTCTCGGTTGGCGGTTTCTTCGGCAAAGGGGAGCAAGCAGCCTTCTTCCACAAGGTCAACACGACGGTGAATGAGTTTCTCCAAAACACCCATCATGTGGGAGATGGTAAGCAGTGAAATCCTTGCGTTTTCATCATACCTTACGAGGATATCAACATCGCTTTCTGGAGTCTCTTCGCCTCTCGAAAACGATCCGAACAACCATGCCTTCAAAACGGGTTGCGTCTTGAAGTATTGCGCTATCAATTCTGTCATGGTTTGTGTACTCATGGTCTTGGTGCTTGTTTTACGTGGGCAAAAATAACTTTTTTTCTTCAAATAGCTTTCATGTTTTGTTTTTTGAAAGAAAAAAGCCTGTTCAGTCTATGAACAGGCTTGTTCCTTTTATCGTTCAAATATACTTACTCCGCAGCCTCTAAGCGTCCGTGGCAGTTCTTGTACTTCTTGCCGCTTCCGCAGGGGCAGGGGTCGTTGCGGCCCACTTTCTTCTCCACGCGGATGGGCTGGGTGATCTGCTTCTGCTGCGTGTCGCTATGCGACTGTGCCAGCAGGTCTTGACGCTGCTCGCGGATCTTCGACTTGTCGATGCCTTGCGGACCACGCGACTCACGCACGGTGTTCGGGTCTTGTGTCGGGATGTCGGCACGCATCAGGAAGGAGATGACGTCCTCGTTGATGTTCTCCAACATGGCCTTGAACAGGTTGAACGACTCGAGCTTGTAGATGACCAACGGGTCTTTCTGCTCGTATGAGGCGTTCTGCACCGATTCCTTCAGGTCGTCGAGTTCGCGGAGGTGTTCCTTCCAGGCGTTGTCGATGAGGCCGAGGGTGATGCTCTTCTCGATGCAGAGGTTCACCTCGCGGGCTCCGTTTTCGACAGCTTTCTTCAGGTTGACGATGACGTTCATGCCGCGCTTACCGTCGGTGATCGGGATGGCGATGTTCTCGAAGTGGTGCTGGTTTTCGTACACGTTCTTGATGACGGGCAAGGTCTTCTCTCCGATGATGCGGGCCTTCTCGCGATAGTGCTCAAGGGCGGCATCGAAGAGCTTCTCGGCCAGTTCGTTGGTCTTGCCTCTGTCGAATTCTTCCTCGCTGAAGGGCGGCTCGATGCCCATGGTGGAGAGCAACTCCATCTTGAGGCCTTCGTAGTCTTTCGAATCTTGGTATTCGTCGATGAGCTTCTCGCCGAAGTCGTACATCATGTTGTTGAGGTCGATGGAGAGACGCTCGCCGAACAAGGCGTGACGGCGCTTCTTGTAGATGACTTCGCGCTGGGCGTTCATCACGTCGTCGTATTCCAGCAAGTGCTTACGCACGCCGAAGTGGTTCTCTTCGACCTTCTTCTGTGCCTTCTCAATCTGCTTGGTGATCATTGGGTGTTGGATGACTTCGCCTTCCTGCAAGCCCATACGGTCCATGATGCCTGCGATACGCTCGGAGCCGAACATACGCATCAGGTTGTCTTCCAACGAGACGTAGAACTGTGAGCTACCCGGGTCGCCTTGACGGCCGGAACGACCGCGCAACTGACGGTCGACACGACGCGACTCGTGACGCTCGGTGCCGATGATGGCCAGACCGCCGGCTTCCTTCACGCCAGGGCCGAGCTTGATATCGGTACCACGACCAGCCATGTTGGTGGCGATGGTCACGGTGCCTGCCTGACCGGCTTCCTTGACGATTTGTGCTTCCTTGAAGTGCAGCTTGGCGTTCAACACGTTGTGCGGGATGCCCTTACGCGTCAGCATGCGGCTGAGCAACTCGGAGACTTCCACCGAGGTGGTACCCACCAGCACGGGACGACCAGCTTGAACCAAAGCTTGGATCTCGTCGATGACGGCGTTGTATTTCTCGCGCTTGGTCTTGTAGATCATGTCCTCCTGGTCGATACGGGCGATGGGGCGGTTGGTCGGGATGACGACCACGTCGAGTTTGTAGATGTCCCAGAACTCACCCGCTTCCGTCTCAGCGGTACCGGTCATACCGGCCAGCTTGTGATACATACGGAAGTAGTTCTGTAAGGTGATGGTGGCGTAGGTCTGCGTGGCGGCTTCCACCTTCACGTTTTCCTTGGCCTCCACGGCTTGGTGCAGACCATCGCTCCAACGGCGGCCTTCCATGATACGGCCTGTCTGCTCGTCAACGATCTTGACCTTGTTGTCGATGATGACGTAGTCGACGTCTTTCTCAAACAAGGTATAGGCCTTCAGTAGCTGCTGCACGGTGTGCAGACGCTCCGACTTCTCGGCGAAGTTACGCATCAGCTCGGCCTTGCGCAACACCTTCTCATCGTTGCTCAAGTCTGAATGCTCCAAATCGGCGACTTCGGCACCCACATCGGGGATGATGAAGAACGACGGGTCGTTGTAGGCTTGCGCCAGTTGCTCGCTACCCTTGTCGGTGAGGGTCACGGTATTCAGTTTCTCATCGATGACGAAATACAGCTCGTCGTCGATGATGTGCATGTTCTCGTTGCGGTTCTGCATGTAGAAGCCCTCGGTCTTCTGCATCAGGCTCTTCATGCCTTCCTCGCTGAGGAACTTGATCAAGGCGTTGTTCTTGGGCAGACCACGGTAGGCGCGGAAGAGTTGGTCGGCTCCATGTTTTTTCTCGTCTTCGGTGGCGTTGGGGTCGGTGAGGATCTTCTTGGCCTCGGCCAAAATCGTCGTCACATAACGCTTTTGGGCTTCATACAGCTTCACGACGTCGGGCTTCAGCTGGTCGAATTCCTGCTGGTCGCCGCGCGGCGTGGGACCGCTGATGATCAAAGGCGTACGGGCATCGTCGATCAACACGGAGTCGACCTCGTCGACGATGGCGTAGTGGTGTTTGCGTTGCACCAACTCGTCGGGGTTGCCTGTCATGTTGTCACGCAGGTAGTCGAAACCAAACTCGTTGTTGGTACCGTAGGTGATGTCGCAGTTGTAGGCGCGGCGACGTGCGGCCGAGTTGGGTTCGTGCTTGTCGATGCAGTCGACGGTGAGGCCGAGGAATTCGTACATCGCGCCCATCCACTCAGAGTCACGTTTGGCCAGGTAGTCGTTCACGGTGACCACATGCACGCCCTTGCCTGCCAATGCATTCAGGTATACGGGCAGCGTAGCCACGAGGGTCTTACCTTCACCAGTGGCCATCTCTGCGATCTTGCCTTGGTGCAACACGATACCGCCGATGATCTGGCAGTCGTAGTGCACCATGTCCCAAGTGACCATGTTGCCGCCAGCCATCCAGCTGTTCTTGTAATAGGCCTTATCGCCTTCGATGGTGACGTGCTCGTATTTGGCGGCCAGCTCGCGGTCGAGGTCGGTAGCGGTCACTTCCACGGTCTCATGTTCGCAGAAGTATTTGGCAGCCGCCTTCACCACAGAGAACGCCTCGGGCAGGATCTCGTTCAATGCCTCTTCGATGTGGTCAAGCTCTTGTTTCTCGAGCTTGTCGATTTGGTTGTAGAGTTTCTCCTTCTCGTCGGGGTCCATGTCGGGGTTGGCTTCGGCCTTGGCTTTCAGCTCGGCGATTTCGGCCACCTCGGCAGCGGTCTTGTTCTTGATGTATTCCTTGAATTCTTGTGTCTTATGTCTCAGGCTGTCGATGTCGAGTTTCACGATGTCCTCGTATGCCTTGAGTGTCTTTTGGAGTATGGGCTCCAGGGCCTTGTTGTCGCGTGAGGCCTTGTCGCCAAAGAGTTTCTTTAGAAATCCCATTTATTCAGTGATTTAAAATTCAAAATTTAAGATTTAAAATTCAATGGTTTGCGTCAAGCGCAAAATTCGTGCAAAGGTAGTGTTTTTTGGTGAATTGAGGAAAATATGCGACAAAAAGTCAGAAAAACAGCTGTTTTAGGCGCTCCAATGCAAACTGTCCGAATCGTTATGAAAATTTCCGATTTTATGCAATAAATGCGCTGTACTGCATAAAAAAGTATGTTTTTTGTGCAATAGGATGTGTAAATTGAATAAAAAGTTGTATTTTTGTCAGCGAAATAAGATGAAAGGACATGAAGACAATCATTCTGAATCAGCGAAAAGAGCGTGATGAACTACTTTCACGGCCTTATCTGGAACGTCGGAGCAACCAAGATACTGAAATGTTGCTGAGCAGTCATCTTATCAAGTTGATAACAGGACCTCGGCGTGTGGGCAAATCTACGCAAGCTCTGCTGATGTTGCGAAATAGGAATTTTGCCTATTTGAACTTCGATAGTCAGCAGCTGTTGGATGCTTGGGATGCTGACCTAGTCATGCGGATGCTGGATGATGTATACCCAGGTTACGAATACCTCTTACTTGATGAGGTTCAAAACCTTGACGCTTGGGATTTGTGGGTCAGCGAGCTTTACAGGTTGGGGAAAAATCTTGTCATTACGGGAAGCAATGCCAAGATGTTGTCAAGTGAGATGGCTACGGCGCTAACGGGGAAGTACCTGAAGGTTGAAATGTTGCCCTTTAGTCTTGAGGAGTTTTTTGATTGGAATAAACTGGATCTCGTTAGGTTAAGTCCTGAGCAACAAGCAGATGCCTCTGCGCTGATGGACGATTATCTGAGTAATGGCGGCTATCCGGAGGTGGTGGCATCGCGCCAGTTGACGCGTACCTATCTAGATACCTTGTTTGATTCCATCGTGTGGAAGGATGTAGCAAAACGCCATAGTGTAAGAAACGTCACGGACTTAAATGACCTGGCCTTGTATTTGGTCTCCAATTTCTGCAATCCTGTTAGCGCCAATGAACTGACGGAAGCATTAGGCTTCTCCAGTGTCAACACGACCAAGAGGTTTATGGACTATCTGCACGAGCCTTACTTGTTCTATTATCTGCCACGTTACAACAACAAGCTGAAGTTGATGAAAAAAGCGCCTCGTAAAGTCTATGTGGTTGACAACGGATTTGTTGCTGCCAAAGCCTTCTCTTTGAGTGACAACCTTGGACGTTTGCTCGAAAACCAGGTTTTCGTCGAGTTACTGCGACGTGGGTATGATCCCGATAGAACTATGTTTTATTATCGATCGCGCAACGACAAGGAAGTGGATTTCGTCTTACGCAAAGGCACACACATAGAACAATTAGTGCAGGTCTGCTATGATATGAGCAACGCCAAGACGGAGAAGCGGGAAGTGGACAGCCTCATAGAATGTGCGGAAGAACTGAATTGCAGCAACCTTGTCATCGTGACGAACGACGAGGAGCGCATTATAGAGAAAGATGGGTTTAGAATAGATGTTGTGCCTGTGGCTAAGTGGAGTGCTTCTTTGGCGCAAGCATAAAAAGCCTCTATCTACAAAACCCACAAATCATTGGACGAGTTTTGCAAGAAACATCCTTCGTGTATAGGTGAACGCATTCTGCTTTATGCCAAAAACTATCAGAAGATGGCGTTGTTACTTGCTTGCCGGTGTATTATGCGGCGTTGATGTAGTTTTTTGGCAAAGTATATAATGAATAAGGCGTGATAATTACTCAACTCTCTCTTTGTTTTTCTTTGTTTTGCATTGCAAATCTAAAAGTACTATAACTAATGCTGTTGGTTTCTGGAAATTATAACATTCATTAATCCGACTATTTCATTAGTCAGTCCAGCATCTTCTTCGGTATGAATACGAATAATGGGATTTGAAATGCTGTTTACACTAATAATAATAGAATAATCGTGAATGAACTTGTCATCTTCTTGCACGAACTCCATATTTTGCCTTGCTGTTGCACCTCCTATCACTGCACCTGTTGAGCCACCAATCGCCCCTCCAACAATTGATCGACCTATTACATTACGATTGTCAGTCTTTTTTATAGCTGTAATTTTCCCTTTAATCGTTCTCGGATTATCATCTATAGTACATGATAGAATATCCTTAAACTGATATCGTTTGCCCATTATGAAAATGGTTTTATTGCTTTCATATACATGAATCTCAGAATCTATTTCGTTTGTTTTCAAAATTATTGATTTGTCAGGGATACCATTTTCTAACAAAAATGACTGTTTCTGGGATCTATACATCGCTAGAAGCTCTGCTTCTTCTTGCTGCTGCCTTTCCAACCTGTTTTCTTTTCTTTTATTTCTTTCTATTTTTGCCTTTTCTTCTTGTCTTGTTGTCAGGATTATAGCCACGATGATAAGGATGACAAAAACTGCAATAATCCACCATCGGGTAGTAATACTTTCATTCGAGCCTGCTCCAATGATTGCAAATACTATTAATATAAATACCGACAAAACACTTTTAATTGTTATTCTCATTTACTTGTTAGTTTTAAGATTATAAAAAGTATTATTGCAAGGACATATCCAATTATATCAATAATATCGAATGTTCCAGGCATAATCTTATAAAATTGCATTATTTCCGAAGTAAGAGACACCAAAGGAAGAATTATAATGAAACATCTATAAATAGGACCATTATTATCATTCCAAATAGAATCGATAATGAACATATAAGAAAACAGCCATAATCCTGCTGGCAAATTATACCTAACCCATTCTGAAAGAATCAAATGACTAAATCTGTCTCTTAACTGCATCACAACACTATTCAATCCCAAACAACTAAACCAATTGAACATTAGCAATTCATTACTTCTGTATATGACATAGATAAGACCTCCAATAAACAACGTAATGATCGCAATTAAGACCTTTATTATCCGCTTCCAATTGCAAAAACGAAGATTTAGAATGCTGATATGCTGATTTTTAAACATTTAAAACAATCCACTAGAATCCGATATGGTTTTACATTCTCCCTGCACCTCGAAGGATATTGCATACAAAAAGAAGCGTGGCACTGATATACCACGTCTTTTGATGGAGGTCGTGAGAAAAACCTTTGCAGGAAGATGTAACTATAACAGCCCACGCATAACGCGCGAACCACTATACTCACTTGCCTGCGAAAATTTCTCACGTTTCCATCAACAAGGCGAGCATAACGATTCGTGTTTCTATAAATCGGCAGCATAAATCCGCCTTAAGAACTGTGGCAAAAATACAAAAAATTCGGATTCCGAGGCTAAAACCTTCAAAATTTTACTGTTTTAGCCATGGTATAGAAGTGTAACAAGTGCTTTTTAGTTTCCCAACCTTATCTCCGGCACAATCAACTCCCCCTCATCCCGCACAAAATCCCTCTGATAGAACATACAATAATAAACAGGCAGGTAAGTAATCCCGTTTTTTACAGAGACTTCCCGCTCATTATTTAATACTACGGCCTTTTGGATTTGGTAGTCGGGCGTGTTCATGAAATTGTTTAAGGCACTATGAACGGTGTAGTCCTTTCCCGACTTCACTTCGATGGGCAGCACGGTCAGATGCTCGTAGTCGTCAACCAGATAGTCCACTTCTCCCTTTTGCTTGTTGTCGTAATAATGCAGCGCAAAGCCATGGGCGTGGAGTTCCTGCGCCACCACGGTTTCATACACTGATCCAAGGTTGATGCTTTTCTCGTCTCGTAGTACGGCATTGATGTTGAGGTCGTATAGGATGCTCGTCAGCAGGCCGACATCATTTATGTATAGCTTGAGCAAGTTTTTGCTCTCCGATTCCAACAATGGAAATCTGGGATTGCTGACAGCTTGCACTCCAAGGGCAATACCGGAATTGGTCAGGTACTCAAACTCGTTGGCGTAGTCGCTGAACTGCTTGTGGCTTTTGGTGTCTTCTACGTGCTTCACAATTACCCGCTTTTTCTTGTTTTCCATATTGGACGGGATCATGTCGTAAATCTTTCGGATAAGCAGCTTCTTTTCCTCGTCGTATTGTGAGGCGTCGATTCTATAAAGATTATGGATGTTGCGATGCACCTTTCTCACATGGGCCATGTTCCTGTTTTCTAAGAATTTGTTGATGGCTTCAGGCAATCCTCCTACCAACAGGTAAGTTTTGAACTGCTGCATCATGTAGTTGTGCAATGATTCGTTCAATGCCTCACCTGCAAGGAACTTTTCCCTTATGCTCTCAATGGTTTCTTGTCCACAACCCATGGCTAATAGAAACTCTTCGAAGTCAAGAGGATACATCTCTTCAATCTCGACACTTCCGATAGGCACTGATGCGGTTTCCGATAAGGCTACATCCAACTGCGAGCCGCTGGCCACGTATGTGTATCGTCCCTCTTGGTTCAAAAACTTCAACATCGTCATCAAATGGGGGTAGCTCTGGATCTCGTCCAAAAAGACCAAAGTGTTTTCCTTGGTGCCGAGACGGTTGCCGGCAATGGCCCCCAACTGAATGTAAAAATCATTGGTGCTTTTTACGTTAGCAAAAACTTCCAGGCTTTCCTTGTCTTCCTTGAGATTGATTTCAATGTAGTTCTTGAATAGTTTTTGGCCGACATATCGGATGAGATACGACTTGCCAGTCTGTCGGGCACCGTTTACCAAAAGAATCTTGTTTGGCTCCTTGCGGAAGAATTCTTCAATGCGCTTTTCAAACTTCCTGTACAACATGATTTGTTATTTTGCTGCAAAAATATATAAATCAATTCATTCCTGCAACAAAAAGGGACTTTTTCCGAAATTTTTTGCCTAAAAAAGGGACTTTTTCCATGATTTTAATGGGTAAAAAAGGGACTTTTCCGAAAATTTTAGCCTAAAAAAGGGAATTATTCCATGATTTTAAGGGGTAAATAAGGGACTTTTTCCATTTGGCTACTTCCCGTAAAGTCTTCTCACCCTTTCCTCCAAATACCGCTCTGGCGAAGGCGCAGGAGCCTCGCCAATCTTGTTGTTGCGCTTGATGAGGATGTATTCGGGGAAAGTACGGACATTGTAAGCCTCCAAAAGCAGAATTTGGTCGCCGAGGTCGAGGAGGGGCCAGTCTTGTTTTTTCTCCGTGAACTGCTGCTTGAAAAACTCCATCTTGTCGTGGGTGGCGATGGTGAGGATCTGCACGGAGTCGCGCCACTGGTTATGGAGGCTTCTCAATTCAGCAAATTGATGTTCCGCGACGGGCGAGTTGCCATCGACGAACTGCAGAAGCACCAAGCGGTCCTTGTAGTCCGAAAGGCTCACTTCCTTGCCGTCACCGTTTTTCAGGGTAAAGTCGGTGGCTGCAGTGCCAGGAGCAAGGCGGTCGTATTTCGCGAAGAAATCGCTGATGATGGTCTTGTGCTCGGGGTGTTTCGTCTGCGACTTGATGTAGTTGAGGTGGTCTTTGGCCAAACGGCTTGTGCCACGGTCGCCATAGCAGAGTTTTTGCAGGTTATAGATGGTGATGAGCTCGGCCAGTTGCGGGTTGCTCGCCATCAGCGGGTCAGTGTTGAGGTATTTCTTGAGAGCGGCAGGGCCTTCGCCGAAGGCATCGCTGAGCAAGTGACTGTCGTAGGCGGCGCTGTTGAAATAACCGTCAAACAGTTCCTTGAACAGGTCGATGTAGGCGTTCTGCGTGTAGAGCACGGGCTGTCCGTCGAAGTAGTCCTTGATGATTTTCTTCCCGCCGTCGCTGCTGATGCCCAATTTGATGGCGGCTATCTTGTAGCGGTTGTGGTTCTTCACATAGTCCGACTTGATGTCGGGCACCTCGCGGTTGATGGCGTTCTGGATGGAGTCGATATAGCGCAGTTGGCGACCTCGGTAGATCTGGTTGAAATGCTCCATCATGTAGCCGTTAATGATCTCCTCGGAGTAGATGACTTGTCGGTAGACGCCTTTGTCGGTGGCACGTTTCACGCGGATGGTGGGCAGCTCCTTTTCGAAATAAGAGACGTCTTCCTTCTTCTCAGGCACGATGATTTCGATGTCGTAGTTGGCATTGGGTGTGAGGATGAGGTCGACGGGTTCCAAACCGACATAGATGCGTGCGGGAAGGTTTTGTTTCACATGGCCTTCAAGGATGAAATTCCCTTTGGCATCGGTCTGGCTCTGGTTGAGCAAAATGCCCGTCTCGTTGACGAGGTCTTCGTAGACGAAGAGCCTGATCAGCGCGTTGGTCTTGTTGCTACGTCCGGTAATGGTCACGTTTTGCGCGCTTGCCGCGACGACGAGCAAGGATAGTATGAGGGTGATGATCCTGCGTTTCATGCCGTGAGAACGCGGAAAGGATGGAATTATTGTTTTTCAGGCAATTTGACTTCCGAGGGCAGGAACTTGGAAGTGTCGCCGCCATTCTTGTAGATGTCGCGGACGACGCTCGACGACACGCCCACCAGCTCGCTCTCGGTGAGGAGGAAGATGGTCTCCAGCTCGGGGTGCAGGCGTTTGTTGGCGTGGCCGATCATGTTCTCGTACTCGAAGTCGCTGCCGCAACGCAAGCCGCGGATGATGGTGTTGGCACCCACTTTCTTGCAGAAGTCGGCGGTGAGGCCTTGGTAGCTCTCCACCTTCACGTTCGGGTAGTCGGCAAAGACGGCCTCGCACCACTTGATGCGGTCTTGCAAATCAAAGGTGGAACGCTTTTCCATGTTGATGCCGACGGCGACATAGATCTCGTCGAACATGGGGAGGGCGCGAAGTACGATGGAACGGTGACCCAAAGTGATGGGGTCGAAGGAACCGGGGAATACGGCTATTCTTTTCATAGGTTTGTTTATTGACTTCGGGACTTCGGGACGCAGGGTCTTTTGTCTCGTAGTCCCGCAGTCCCTTAGTCTCGCGTCTTTTTTCAGCCTGCAAAAGTATTACTTTGTTACGACTTGGCGCAATTCTTTTCCGAGAATTTCACTGATGGAACGGAAAGTATTTTTCAGAAAGTCTTCAATTTCTTCATTCCCAATGAGTTTTATCTCAGTGATGCCTTCTTCTGTCTGAGGCTTGGGCTGGATGGTCTCTTCGCTCTCCATCAGGTACCAATAGGTGCGTTTCAGCGTCCATTCGTCATGCTCTAAGTAGCAGTGCCAAGTGGAAGGCAACTCATTGATGATGTGTAGTTTGCCGATGCCCGTCTCTTCTTCCACCTCGCGCAGGGCGGCCACTTCGGGCGTTTCTCCTTGCTCAATATGTCCCTTGGGAAGGTCGGGGATGCCTTTGCGCACGATGCTGACAAATTTGCCGTCTTTCACGACAACACCACCGGCTGCGGGAGCCATCTTGAAGGTTTCTTTCAAGGCTAAAGCTACTGCGTCTTCACCCACTTCGTGGATGAAGGTGTCTCCAGAGTCGCGTTCGTCGAGCCATTCTGGTAAAAAATTGCATAGTAGGTCAGCATCGTATCTGTCGGATTCTTTGGACGTTGCATCGAATTTCAAAGCATCGCCTTCAATTTTTGGGAAAACCAGTGCTTTGTTTTCGTGAAAAATCTTGTACATTTGCAGTCGTTTAACGTTGTTTCAAGCGACAAAGATACAAAATTTAGTTCCGACAAAGCTCTACTACCATGAAATACGAAGACTCAGCATTGACATTGGCCCTGCATCTGCTGCAAATCAAGGCCGTGAAACTCAGCCCGAAAGCGCCCTTTACCTGGGCTTCGGGATTGAAAAGCCCCATTTATTGCGATAACCGCGTCACGCTTTCCTATCCTGCCGTGCGTACCTACATCCGCCAACAGTTTGTGGAGAAGATCGTGCAAAACTACGGCAAGCCCGATGTGATTGCAGGCGTGGCTACGGGTGGCATTGCCCAAGGCGCACTGGTGGCGCAAGAATTGGGTCTGCCCTTTGTGTATGTGCGCTCTGAGAAGAAGTCGCACGGCATGCAGAACCAGATAGAGGGCGTCATCAATGCGGGTCAGTCGGTGGTGGTCATCGAGGACCTGGTTTCCACAGGTAAATCGAGCCTCTTGGCTGTCGATGCCTTGCGCGAAGCCGGTGCCGAGGTGAAAGGCATGGTGGCCATCTTCACCTACCAGATGGATCTTGCCAAGAAGAATTTTGAAGAGAAGGGTTGTGAACTGGTCACTTTGTCGAACTACGAGACGTTGATCCATAAGGCTGTGGAAGAGCAGTACGTCACCGAAGAGGATGTGCAGTCCTTGAAGGAGTGGCGCAAGGACCAACAAGCCTGGAGCGACCGCTGGAATTAAATGAGATTAGGGAAACAAATCTGACATAAATCATACATAAATAATACAGAACAGCCGAGCTTTCGTCGGCTGTTCTCTTTTTGTAGAGACGCATTGAATGCGTCTCTATAATAAGAATTTGATTTCCTTAATGTCAAAACAATAGGGATTGTCAGCCTCATCCCTCATCATCAATCGACCAAATGGGTCGATCCCTGTTATGAAAAGCCGCATGGTTTTCCCCTTGACTTCGTATTCCGCCCAAGTGCGGTAACGGAAAAGCCTTTTCAGATAGTCTTGTTCAATGGAGGTGGGGTCGTTTTTCAGTTGTTCCACCTTTATTATGATATGCTCGGCGATTTGTTCCAACAGCGGCTGCAAATCGTAATCCATGCCGGTTATCATTTTCAAGGAGATCGGGCGTGTCGGCCAATCTTGGAAGTGCATCTGGTTGACGTTCAGCCCGATGCCGATGATGGAGATGTCCATCATGTTGGCTTTTATCGTGCTGTTGATGAGGATGCCGGCGAGTTTGTGGCTCTCATAATAGATGTCGTTGGGCCATTTGATGCTGAGTTTTTCGGGCGGTAAAATGCCATCCAGCACCTCGATGATGCCCAAGGGCACGGCTTTTGAGAGTTGGAACTGTCTTTCAGCGGGCAGAAAGCCCATGTCGGCAGCCAAAGAGAAAGTGAGGTTCTTTCCAACCTCACTTTCCCAGCTGTTGTTACCCATGCCCTTACCTGCGGTCTGCTCGTCGGCGCTGACCACCCAGTTGTGGATGTCGCACTCCGATTGTTGCCTTTGCAGATAGGCGTTGGTGGAGTCGATTTGGTCGAAATGATGGTACTGGAGCATCACTTAACCACGACGCGCTGTGTCTCGTTGCCGATTATGACGGCGTAAACACCCGTGCCAAAAGCCTTCATGTCAATTTGCAGTCTGCCGTCGCATGGGCTTTCGAAGACCTTTTGTCCGACCATGTTAATGATAGTGACGGTTTGTTGGCCTTTGCATACGATGTTGACCATGCCCGAGGTCGGGTTGGGGTAGATGCTCGTGCCACTGACGATGTTCTCTTCCACGTCGGCGGTCACCTCGTAGAAGAACTCTGTGCTTTCACTATCAGCAAAGTGATTGCCCGAAAACATGGTCGGTGATCCAGCCCGTAAGCCATAGAAGCCAGAGCCAGTCAGTCCGTCGCCTGCAGCATCGTATATGGTGAAATCGTAGCAACCATCGCCTGTAATGACAAGGGTGTCGACATGCAAGGTGTTGGGCACTGAATAGGGACCTCCTTCTTGAATAACTTCACCAGTTGAAAGTTTGGTGACTTTCCATGTTGTTTCTTGTGGGTTATCATCCGTGTAGATGTTGACTTTAATTACCTTTCCTATCGCTTGGTAAGCCTCTTTAATGGTGAAGGCGGCTATGTCATTACTGGGGGCTTCGTCGTTACCATTGTTCACACTTTTGATTCTCACTTCAAGAGTGTTGGATTGTTCGACGGGGAAGTTGATTTCGCCTAAACTGACGGTTTCGCTTCTAAAGGTGGCTAAGTTGCCGGTCCAGTTGACGGTCTTCAGCAATTCATCGTTGACAAGCACTTCCAGCTCCGCTGAAACTAGGGCGTTGTTGCCGTAGTTGGTTAGCAAAATTTGTGGTTCGGCTATGCCGGTGCAATTCATCTTTTTGACATTGGTGATGTCGCTAACGGCAGCCTCATTGGAGTAAAAAGATTGAATGTTTTGGCTCGACTTGACTGCTTGATATACAACCTTTGAATCGGGATTTTGAAGCCATGCGATGGCATCAAGTTGGTCGTTGTGGTAGACGTTGGCCAGTTCCCATGTGAAGTTATAAGCAAAATAACTGCCTGCCTCTATAGGTCCAAGTGTAGTGCCTGAACTTGAAGGCAGAAGCTTTTTCATTACACTATAGAAGTCGCGTTCGCCATTACTGCCAGGGGCCGAATTGTAATGGATCTCTTTCTCGATGACACCAACATAAAGCTTTACGGTACCAGAGACGGATTCTGAGGCACGGCCCATAACATGGACAGTGATGGTGTTGGCGGTTTCATCCACATCGTATGATAGGCGCATCTCGAAAGGAGAAGTGACGGTCAACCATTGGTTAACGGTATTTTGGCTGATTCCACTGGGCATGTCATTGTAACGAGTGCCGTCAACCACAGTGTGGGGAACCGCGTTGATGTTGTAAACGGTTTTGCGGGCATTGTTGTCGATGGGATTGTGAAGATACATTGGATCGTTGGGTCCGGGCCAGTTCATGTGATATTTGATGGCGGCAATGCGGTCGGCATTGTTATTGATGAGAGCGTCAAGCGCAGGGTTTTGCGAGGCGCATGGACCGCAACTGGCATTTGTAAAGCATTCAAACAAAAGAATGCGTTCGTTCTGTGCGCTGACTTTCAGCGAGAAGAGCATCAGCAAAGATGCAATTAGTAATACATTTTTCTTCATAAAAAACAAATTTGATATTTTTTCACCACAAAAGTAGTGCTTTTTCAAAAAATGGCAATGTTTTTGTTGCAAGATTGGAAAAAGTTTTGCACTTTTGCAGGTTGAAAGAATAATATAAATCAAAAAACATACGCTATGATTAAAAAGTCTATTTTTACTATGTTGTTTATGGCCGTATTGGGTTGGGCCTCAGCACAATCGCTTCAATTTGAATGGGATGGTCACGTATATGCTGAAGGTGAAACCATCGAGTGCACCAACGATGAATATGGTTATGGTGAGTTTATTCAGCACATGCAGTTGAGGAATCTCACTTCTGGCGATTTGAACGTGATCGTTGAGAAAGAAGTTGTCAGTGACCTCGAAGGTACCACCAACTTTTTCTGCTGGGGTAGCTGCTTCGGTCCCGATGTCTATGTCAGCCCAAATCCTGTGATGGTAGCTGCCAACAGTGTCACCGGTGAAGGCGAGCTATCGCTTCATGTCTTGTTTGATCCTGAAGTCTTTGGTAAGGTTGAGGTAAAGTATTCTGCCTACGACCGGAGTAATATTTCGGAACGTGTCACCATCAATGTTGTCTTCAATAAGTCGGGCGAAGGTTTGAACAATCCTTCAGCCGTACGCTTCGGTCGGGCTTATCCGAATCCTGCTTCGTCTGTAATCAACTTCGATTACAGCCTCAATGTTAACGACAAAGCTTCGGTTTCAATCTACAACCTGCTTGGCCAGGAAGTGATGAACCTGCCAATGAACACGCTGCAAGACCGTCTTTCATTCTCGGTGGCCGAACTCAATGATGGCATTTATTTCTGCAACCTGTTTGTGAATGGTTGTGCAGTGAAGACAGAAAAATTTGTCGTCAAGAAATAGTATCATCTTGGAAAGAAGTGAAAAGGGTGATGTTATCCGACATCACCCTTTTTAAGTTTAAAACTGTAATTGTTTGGGTTAAACTGGTTTTTTTTATGTGATTTTTTCTTTTTTTATACTAATTCGATTATTTTTCTTTACTTTGCAAATTATTTCACTAGGTATCATACAAATACTTTGTTTTACTATGAATAACCGCTGTATTACTAAATTGATTCTCACTTCGTTATTCTTTTGTTTGGTTGGTTCGGCAGCCTTTGCCCAAGATGACAACAGTATTAAAGGCTTTGTCTATGAGGAGTCGACGGGTGAACCCATGATGTTCACCAACGTTTATCTTAGGGGAACAACTTTTGGAGGAGCAACCAACGAGAATGGCTATTTCAACATCAACCGCATACCCGATGGACGCTATACTTTACTGATAACAAGTGTGGGCTACGACACGATTAGCGAGTCTTTCAACCTTTCGAAAGGTCAGAGTGTCAACCGGAAGTATTATATGAAGGAGACCAGCCAAAAGCTGGAAACCGTAACGATTACAGCTGATAAGATTGAGGCACGAACAGAGACTAAGACGTCGGTCATCACGGTTACGCCCAAGACTATCACCAAGATTCCTAGTGTGGGTGGTCAAGCCGACTTTGCACAGTACTTGCAAGTGGTGCCGGGCGTCATTTTCACTGGCGACCAAGGAGGACAGCTTTACATCCGTGGTGGCTCGCCCATTCAAAACAAGGTGTTGTTGGACGGTATGGTTGTTTACAATCCCTTCCATTCCATAGGTTTGTTCTCAGTGTTTGATACCGACATCATTCGCAATGCCGACGTATATACGGGTGGCTTTGGTGCCGAATACAGCGGCCGTATATCCTCAATCATGGATATCTCCACCCGCGATGGCAACAAGAAACGTCTCTCTGGTAAACTGGGAGCCAATTGTTTTGGTGCCAAGGTGATGCTTGAAGGCCCTCTGAAGAAGGCCAAAACCCCTGATGAGGCATCGATTTCATTCATTCTCTCGGCAAAGAACTCTTATTTGGAACAATCCAGCAAATTCCTTTATCCTTATGCATCTAAGACGGGACTGCCATTCAATTATCAGGACTTTTATGGCAAGTTGTCACTCAATGCTCCTAACGGCAGCAAGGTCAATCTGTTCGGATTCTCATTCAACGACCAGGTGAACAATTATATGTCGCTTTCTGACTTTGGGTGGAATTCTTACGGTGCTGGTGCCAACTTCCTTGTCATCCCTGGCAAGGCACCTGTGATGATAGAAGGTAATATCGCCTATTCTAGTTATACTTCGCGCATGATTGAGTCCGATAGTCCTGACCGTTACAGCAACATCAATGGCTTCAACATGGGCTTCGACTTTAGTCAGTTCATGGGTAAGAATACGTTGAAATATGGTGTTGAGATGTTGGGCTACACGACGGATTATCAGACGTATAGCGTGTATGGGCACAATAGAATTGGTGCCAAGTTGAATTCCACCGAGATTGGTGCATACGCCAAATACAAAGCCGTGCTAGGCAAGTTCTTGTTGGAGCCAAGTATCCGCTTGCAGTTCTATGCCTCGTTGTCCGAGCTTTCTCCCGAGCCTCGTCTCGCCTTGAAATACAATGCCACAGACCGTTTCCGTCTTAAGGCCGCAGCAGGTATGTATTCTCAAAACTTTGTGGCTGCCACCAGTGACCGCGACGTGGTTAATTTATTCTACGGATTCCTCTCTGGTATCGATAACCTTCCCGAGACTTTTAATGGTGATGAAATCATAAGCAACCTCCAAAAGGCTAACCATTTTGTCTTGGGCGGAGAGTTCGACCTCTCACGCAACGCTACAGTGAACCTTGAAGGCTATTGGAAAGACTTTGTGCAACTTACCAATATCAACCGAAACAAGCTCTATCCTGATACACCTGAAAATGCTTTGCTTCCCGACTTGTTGAAGAAGGACTTTACAAAGGAAACAGGCGATGCATATGGTTTTGATGTGTCGTTAAAATATGAGGACCAGCATTGGTATCTTTGGGCTGTGTATGCTTTGGGTTTTGTGACACGTGAGTATGAGAAAGCGGTGGAGGACGGTGCCGAATTGGTCCAATATGCTCCGCATTTCGATCGCCGCCATAATGTCAATGTCATCTTGACCTATACGGCCGGCTCAAAGCGTCAGTGGGAGTTTAGTGGTCGTTGGAACTTCGGTACGGGCTTTCCGTTCACCCAAGTGCAAGGCTTCTATGAGTACTATTCCTTCCAAGACGGAATCAACTTCGACTACACTACTACCAATGGTGAACTTGGCGTGCTCTATGGTGATCTCAATGCTGGCCGTCTGCCTACCTACCATCGCTTCGACTTTGACGTAAAGCGTAAGTTCTATTTCACAGAGAACATTATGTTGGAGGCCGACCTCAGTGTGACCAACGTCTATAACCGCAACAACGTGTTCTATGTCAATATGGTCACTAGCCAGATTGCGCGCCAACTGCCCATCCTGCCCACCTTCGGCTTGACGTTCTCGTTCTGATGCGCTCTGCAATGAATAACACGCTGACTCCGCCTAAAGCCGCCATCCATCCCCATGAGATGACGATACATGGCCATACCCGTATCGACAACTACTATTGGCTCAACGAGCGCGAAAACCCTGAGGTTATTGCTTATCTCGAAGCAGAAAACCAATATGAGGAAGCATGCCTGAAACATACTGAACCGCTTCAGGAGCAGTTGTTTAAGGAGATTACGGGGCGTATCAAACAGGATGACAACTCCGTACCCATCAAGATTCGCGACTATTACCACTACACGCGCTACGAGGAAGGGAAGGAGTATCCCATCTATTGCCGCAAACACCATAGCCTTGATGCGCCAGAAGAGATTTTACTCGATGGCAATGTGCTGGCCGAAGGCCATGCCTTCTTTGAGATTGGCGAGCTTAGCCTTAGCGAGGATGACAAACTGCTGGCCTATTCTGTCGATACCGTGAGTCGCCGTATATATACCGTTTATGTCAAAGACTTGGAAACGGGCGAGTTGGTTGGTGAGCCCATCTCCGGCACGTCGGGCAATGTGGTCTGGGCGAGCGACAACAAGACCTTGTTCTATGGCGTGAAAGACGAGACCTTGCGACCTTGCAAGATTATGCGCCATCGTTTAGGGTCTCATGCAACCGATGATGTAAAGGTATACGAAGAGACGGATGGGACCTTCGTGTGTTACATCAGCAAGACGAAATCAAGAAAGTATTTGATCATCAACTCGGATTCGACGCTGTCGTCGGAATGCCGCATCCTTGAGAGCGACCAACCCATGAATGAGTTCCGCGTGTTTCAGGAACGTCAGTCCGACATGCTGTATGGCATTGATCATTACAGGGAGCATTTCTACATTCAGACCAATGCCGACGGGGCGAAGAACTACAAGATTATGCGGACACCCGTGGGACGGACAGAGAAGTCCCATTGGGAAGAAGTTGTTCCTCATCGCGAAAAAGTGATGCTTGAGGGCTTTACCATCTTCGACAAGTTTTTCGTCATCGAGGAACGGGAGTGCGGCTTGGTGAAGATACGCGTCAAGTCATGGGATGGCCTGACGGACTACTACCTCGACTTCGGTGAGCCGGCCTACACCGCTGGTGTGGGCGCCAATCCCGATTTCGAAGCGAGCACCTTACGTTATGCCTATAACTCCATGACCACCCCTTCGTCGGTCTATGAATGGGACATGCAACAACGCACCAAGACTTTGCTCAAAAGGCAGGAGATTGTGGGTGGCTATAACCCGGAGGAGTATGTCACCGAGCGCTTGATGGCACCTTCGCATGACGGCGTGCTGGTGCCGATTTCGATTGTTTATAAGAAAAACGTGGATACTGCGGTCCCTGAGCCCGTCGAAGGGCCGCAACAAAATGAGTCGGGCCCTTCGACAGGCTCAGGGGCCCTTGATCGGCCGCTCGTATTGTACGGCTATGGTTCCTATGGCTCGAGCATGGATGCCTATTTCTCTTTGGCCCGCCTGAGTCTATTAGACCGTGGCTTCGTCTGGGCTATCGCCCACATTCGTGGAGGAGAGGAGATGGGCCGTCAATGGTACGACGATGGCAAGATGCTGAACAAGAAGAACACCTTCCTCGATTTCATTGCCTGTGCCGAATACCTTATTAATAAAGGCTACACCGCTCCGCAAAAAATGTTCGCCATGGGTGGTAGTGCTGGCGGTTTGCTCGTCGGTGCTGTGACCAACATGCGTCCCGACTTATGGAAAGGCGTCATCGCGCAAGTACCCTTTGTCGATGTGGTGACCACTATGCTGGACGAGTCCATCCCGCTCACCACGGGCGAGTATGACGAGTGGGGCAACCCCAATGAGAAGCAGTATTACGACTACATGCTTTCCTATTCGCCTTACGACAATGTGGAGGCCAAGGACTATCCTGCCATGCTCATCACTACAGGTCTTCATGACAGTCAGGTGCAGTATTGGGAACCCGCCAAGTGGGCGGCCAAGCTTCGTGCTTTGAAGACGGACAAGAATCCTTTGTACCTGAAGACCGAGATGGATTACGGACATGGTGGCGCTTCGGGACGTTTCGAGGGCTACAAAGAGGTCGCCTTGGAGTATGCTTTTATGCTGGATGTATTGGAATCCCAACATTAAGGAATGACGACCAGTATGATGGCCAAGTCAGGGAGTCTGCAGTTTGCTTTCTGAGACTTTCAGAGACGTTTCTTCATTCTTTTCGAGCCGAAACATCGGGCAAGGTGAATTCAAACTTTAGCCCTCCGGCGGAACGATTGCTCACGCTGATGGTGCCGCTATGGAATAGCACGGCGTGTTTGACGATGGAAAGCCCCAAACCAGTGCCGCCCCGCTGGCGCGAACGCCCTTTGTCGACGCGATAGAAACGCTCGAAGAGGTGTGGGAGTTTTTCTTCATCTACGCCGCAGCCGTCGTCCTCAAAACTGATGCGGTAGAATCCGCGCTCGTGCGACAGTAGCGAGATGTAGATGTTCTGTCCACCTGAATGGGTGAGGGCGTTCTCGGTCAGGTTGCTGAAAATAGAGTTGAGTAACGAAGGGTTTCCATAAACCACGATGGGCTCCTTGATGTCGAGATGTAGCTTCATGCGTTGGTCGTCGGGCAATGCCTCAAGTTCCTCGGCAATCATGTTCAGCATTTCGTCGACGGCCACCTCCTCGCAGTCGATGAGTTGGCTGCCGTCTTCCATGCGGGTGATGAGTGACACGTCCGACAGCAGTCGGCGCAAACGTTCGGTGTTGGCATAGCAGTGCCCAAGCAGTTCCTGGCGTTTCTCTTCGCTCAATTCGATGCCCGATAGTAGGGTCTCAAGACATGCCTGGATGGAGGCGACAGGGGTTTTTAGCTCGTGATTGATGTTGTTGGTTAGCTGACGTTTGTGTGCATAAAGCTTGACGATGTGGTCGGAAATTGCCCCAAGCTCGTCGTGGGGGAACGACTCCGTCTCGTCGAACGCTTCGCCCCGTTCGGCCTTGGCCGCAAATTGGTTCAACCGCTCAATCGTCTTTCCGATGCGCCGTGTCGCAAAGTAGGCGAGGACGCTCATCAGCAGGCTGAAGAGGAAGATGGCCCATAGGAAAGCCCAGTCGGCTTCAAGCAGTTCGTGTAGCGTTGCAGAATAAGGGATGGCTGAACGCACGATGCAACGCTCGCCTTTGGTGGCGGAATAGAAGTAGATACACCCGTTGCTGGCAGAGTGTCGGCTGATGTTTTGCCCAGAGCCATGCTTGATGGCATGAGCAATTTCGGGACGCCCAAGGTGGTTATCGAGCGAGTCGGGCGACAGGGTGTTGTCGTAAATCACCTTTCCGCTGAAATCGATGAGCGTGATGCGCAGATCTTCCCAAGGTTGCTCATGGGTCTCGATATAGTGTACAAAGTCGGTCCCTTCGTCGACGACCTTCAGCAAGTGTTGGTTGTAGATTTGCAGCTCAGCATTGAGTACCTCCGATTTGCATTGCTTCTCGCGATAGTATTGGAACACGACGAAACAGGCGATCATGGTCCAGGAGAAGGCCAGCAACAACAAGAAAAGTCGGTTGTGGTAGGAGAGTTTAATTCTGGAAGCCATAACCAAAGCCTAAACGAGTGATGATGAATTTGCCATATTGGCCTATCTTCGAACGCAGCCGTGTGATGTTTACGTCGATGGTGCGATCGAGCACGATGACGTTGTCCCAAACGCGGTGGATGATTTCATCGCGCGAATAGATTTTTCCTGGATTGGTCATCAGGAAAGCCAAAAGCTCAAATTCGGTTTTGGTCAGGTTAACCAATTGGCCATCCACGAAGCACAGTTTGAGGTTCAGGTCGAGTCGCAATCCTCCGATTTGCAGAAGGCTCCTGGTCTCCTTGTCTGTATCGTCTTGTTGTCGGGTCGTGCGGCGCAACACGCTCTTGACCCGCGCAATCACATTGCGCACGGTGTAGGGCTTCATGATGTAGTCGTCGGCACCCAATTCGAGGCCGCGAATCATGTCGTCTTCCGTGTCGCGAGCGGTGCAGAAGATGATGGGGATGGATGCGGTGGCAGGCTCTGCCTTCAGTATCTTGGCCATCTGTATGCCGCTGATTTCGCTCATCATGATGTCGAGCAGGATGAGGGCATATTGTTTGATGTCGTAGGTCAGGGCTTGTTCGGCACTGGTGGCCACGTCCACTTTATAGCCTTCGTTCTGCAAGTTAATCTTCAGCACCTCACAGAGCGTCTCTTCATCGTCGACAACAAGTATTCTTTTAGGGTCCATGATAAATGTTTTCGGGTGCAAAGTTACATAGATTCCATCAAGATGGAAACGTCAGTGGGCGGTTTTAATCGAATTGTAACAATTTGGCATCGGTTTTATTGGCTTGCCTGAAGGCGCAAAATTTTGTTATGCCCCTCAAAATGTGGCGCAGGCCGCTGATGATCTGCTCTGATTCCTGGATGAGGTTGAGATAAACGATGGTCGACTCGATGTTGACGGATTTCTTCTGCATGGCATCAATGACTTGTTTGCGGTATTCCGACAACTCGTGTTGCAGTTGTTCTGCGTTTTCGCGAATGTTCTTGGTGTTGCTTTCCTTGAAACCTATGCTTTGGAAGAGTTCGTCGGTTTGTTGGAACAGTCCTATAAGTTGTTTTTGGAAACTTATGAAGTTGGTGGCAAACTCGCGCGATACGGGTCTGAAATTGTTGCCCACGTGTTCGCAGCAAGGGTCGTTGATGCGTTTCAGGCAGAAGAGCATTTGCTCAACGGAGTTGTTGGCAAGGAAGAACCAAGTGTTTTTCTCGAGCGCAACGACGGGGTCTATCTTGCGAAGCAGTAGGATATGTTGCTTGCGTGTCCGTTTCAGTTGCTTGCGGGCAGTCTCAATCTCGTGGACGGCTTGCCGCAAGGGACTATAATCTTCCTGAAGAAAAGCATTGGTGACTTTTTGATAACAGCTGCTCGTAAACTGCAGCTGCTTGGCAATGCTGTGCTGCACGAGCATCTTCAGTAGCTCCCAACGCTCGTCCATATTGTCGGTGCGGTTTAATTGCTTAAGGAGTGTGCTGTCTTCGTCGATGGCGTTATTGTCTTTGCTTTTCCTATTGCTGCGTATGAGCAGTGTTATGGCGATGGCCACTGCGAAGACCATGGCCACGAAGGAGCCGAAGTACAAGGCATTGGTGAGGATGAAGCACAGGATGAAGGCTGCACCGGCTGTGATGAACCATCCGCCAATGACGTTCAGTACACCTGTGATGCGGAACACGGCGCTCTCACGACTCCAGGCACGGTCGGCGAGGCTTGTGCCCATGGCAACCATGAAGGTGACGTAGGTGGTGGAGAGGGGTAGCTTCATGCTGGTGCCGAAGGCAACGA
>Ga0247610_10000973_pt1 | contig 37146 bp, 40 predicted proteins | sample 174DNAGHGhighgp2_FD_193483 | JGI IMG/M metagenome (GOLD analysis project Ga0247610, IMG submission 193483) | Sheep rumen microbial communities from Palmerston North, Manawatu-Wanganui, New Zealand - 1742 DNA GHGhigh gp2 | ecosystem: Host-associated > Mammals > Digestive system > Stomach > Rumen...
TCCTATTCTCTATTAAAAAATAGACTTTAATATTAAATTTTAACCATTGCTTTTTATAAAAAAATTATCTTGATAACTTTAAATTATTGATTATGGTTAACGGAACCTCTTCTCTCTCTCTCTCTGAAAAGATTGCTTTCTATAAGAAAGAAATAGCAAACATAGCAGATACAAGTTTTAATAAACAACAAAAGAAGTTATGTTTAGACATTCTTGATAAGGCAACAGAAGAAAACATTGACAAGATTTATCAATTTATAACCCAAAGGGTTAAAACAGGTTTTGTTTTTGATCTTGCACCAGAGGTTCAAAATGATTGTATTGCATTGATTGAAAAGGACAAAAAACTTTCATTTGAAAGCAACGCACTTGGAGAAAAACTAACACATAAACTTATAATTGGAGAAAACTACGATGCACTAAAAAACTTGCTTGCAGTATATGAAAATAAGGTTGATTTTATTTACATTGACCCACCTTATAATACAGAAAGCACAAGAACAGATGGAAACTCTCTAACTGACACAGAAGGACAAAATACAGGAAAGTTTATTTACAGAGACAAGTATTCAAGAACAGGTTGGTTAAACATGATGAACGAACGCTTACAACTTGCAAGAAAACTTTTAAGTGATAAAGGAGTTATCTTTATAAGCATTGATGACAACGAACAAGCATATTTAAAAGTGTTGTGTGATGATGTGTTTGGGGGAGAGAATTTTGTGGAAAACTTTATTTGGAACAAAAATGCTACAAAAAACAATTCAAAAACAACAAGCACAAATCATGAATATATTTTGTGCTATTCAAGAAATAAAGAAGTTATTGAAAAAATACGACTTTTCAGAAAGAAAAAAGAAGGATTAGATGAAGTTAAAGCACTTTTACAAAAAGCAGAAAATGAAAATTGGAGCAAAGAACAAACAGAACAAGAATTAAAAACTCTTTACAAAAATCATCAAAATTGGAAAGGCATAACGAACTACAACAATATTGATATTATTGTTGACGCGACAACGGGGCGGAGGAATTATCTAATGTATACACTTTCAGATTCCTCCGCCCCGTTGTCAACCGGCGAAGGAGCAAAGTATGAAATCTTGCATCCAATTACAGGTCTCCCGTGTAAAAGCCCAACCACGGGTTGGCGTTTTACACGGGAGACCATGAACGAGTTGATTGCAAATAATGAAATTGAATTTTACGAAGACCACAACCACGTTCCAAGAGTTAAAAGATATTTAGATAAAGTTGAAGATGAAGTTATTAAAAGCTTGATAAGTGATTTTACAGATGGTAAAAAAGAACTTGCAAGAATTTTCAATCAATGTCCTTTTGATAATCCAAAACCAACAACATTGTTGAAATATTTTTTACAAATAACAGATAAAAATGCAATCATCCTCGACTTCTTCGCAGGCAGTGGAACAACAGGACAAGCGGTAATGGAATTGAACGAAGAGGACGGAGGAAAAAGACAATTTATATTATGCACTAATAATGAAAACGGCATTGCAGAGAATATAACATATGAGCGGTTGTATAGAGTTATAAACGGAGAAGGAACAAAAGGAGAACAAATCAAGTGGCAATATTCAAAAGACAAAAAGAGTTTAAAAAACAACAATCTTGATGTATATTGGATTAAATATAAAGAATAATCTTTTTATTCTTCTTTTTCTTCATTTTCTGATTTTAAAAGTTTATTAACTAAATTTTTAATTTTATCAGTTCCTTTATATATATCTACAACAACACTTCCTGTCACTGCAGATACAAAATAAATAAATGTAAAAATAACTAATCTATTTAACAACAATTCATTTTCAGGTTGTAAATCAAATATTAAGCACGGATGATTATCAGATAATTTAATTTCTTTTATGGTAGACCATTTTATTGTCTCTCCATTTTTACCGTCACTTTTTGTTGTTATTTTTGTTTCTGTTACATTTCTTTTAAGATTGTCACAATAATTGTTAGCAAATAATAAAAATAATGAAAGAAAAAGAATTATTCCGCTTGTAACAATATGTTTCATATATTATATATATATATATTCTAAATAAACTAAATATTTTTTGTCAAGTTTTAAAAAAAACTTGACAATTAAAAAAAAATATTAATATTAAATATAGTTTTATTATTTATATTTTATGAAATATATTGAAAACAAAGCAAATTATTTAAATCAAACACAAAATACAAGTAAAGCACAGATGACAGGTGGTATATTGCTTAATAAAGTGAAAGATTTAAATCAAACACAAAATACAAGTAAAGCACAGATGACAGGTGGTATATTGCTTAATAAAGTGACAGCATGGTTGCAAGCTAGATACGATGATGCATGTGAAGAGTTTACAGAAGCTGTCAGAACAAAAGAAAAAAAATTATCATTTGCAGAATTTTTGTTAAAAACAGCAAACACGAACAATGATATATTTGATGTTTTTCAAAATAATATACAATTACGTTATAAATTTTTGTCATTGTTAATGAGAATATCAGAAGAAGCTAATTATGATTTTAGATATTGTTATTGCTTGTTGCAAGGTAAAAAGCAAATAGAACTTCGTATGGACATTCAATATCAAGAAAAATTAAACATTTTGAAACGAAGAGGTTATAATATTCAAATTGAATATGTTACGGAAGGCGACGTTTTTAACGAAAAAATAATAGTAAAAAATGGTGTAGTTGATTATGATTATATTTTTGAAAAAAAAACATACGAACTTGAAAGCACATGCGCCAGTTTAGCATCTTCTTGCAATCAATTAACGGACGATATCATTAAAATTTTTGATGAAAAAATTAAATTTGCATTTGTAATTGTTGTTTTAAATGGAAAGGCGCAAGTTTTGAAAATTTCAAAAAACGAGCTTTCAGCTTCGTTGCAATCTTCATTATACAAATTTTCTGAAAGAAAAGCATGTTATAAAGAAAGAATAGGTTTAAAAGCGATGTTGGATATAGCTATTATACACATTTTGTATAACAGATTAATCAATTTTTCATATCAAAACACAGATGACGAGTACAACACAGATATTGAAGATAGAGATAGCACAAATAAAGATAAAAAACAAGATAACGATGATAGTAAACAAGTTTTGGATAGCTTCATAAATGGTAACAATGTTACAAACGACGTCAATAGTAAACAAGATAACAATGGTAATGAATTATTTTAATATATGTTACAGTTGCAAAACAATGAAGAAGATTATTTAAGCATAAATCAGTTGTGTGAAACTTTTTGCATAAGTGAAAAAAAAGTTTACAAAATTATAAAAAATAACAATGTTAATTTTATAACAAAATTGACTAATAACGGAAGTGGTAAACAAAAAAAACTATATAATTTACAACAATTTATAGATGGCGCTAAAAAAGCCGATATGTCGTTACATCGAGGTAATGACATATCGTGTAAAATAGCTAATGTTTTAAAAACATATAGTACATCAACATTGTTGTTAACTCTCGGCGAGGTTTTAAAAAACGAAACAAGTGAAAAATGTTTTGAATTAGGAAATCAATTAACACAATTAGGTATTAAAAAATTGCAACAAGAAAAACAAGAAATAATAACAAAAAATCAAAGAATTATTCAACTTGCAAAAAATAAAATTGAAGAAAAAAATAATATTATAGAAAATCAACATAATCTTATTAAAGATTTAAGCATGTATAAAACTACGAACGAATATTTAATAAAAACAAAACAATCTAACAAAACATTAAGAGCAGAAATTGTGAAAAAAATACGCAATATAACACAAGATTTTAATAACTATAATTCTTATCAAGATAATTTTGTCTACTATTACAAATTATATGATAAAATGTATAACTTTTCAAAACCAGACAATTATAAAAATTATATTAATGTGATTGAAAAACGAGGCCATTTAAAAGAATTTTTAGAAATAATTGAAAATCATAAATTGTAACAATAAATAGTATGTTAAAAAATAATTTTATTATTAACAGCGAACAAGCAAAATGTCAATGTTTAAACGCTATTAACGATTTAGATGTGTCAAAAAATTACGAAGTATGTATTATTATGGATGAAAAAGACAAAACCAAACAACAATGTGCTTTTTTTTATAAATTATTACATGTTTTTGTAAAAGTAAATCAAAATAGTGGTTTAGATGGTATATATAATGAAACAGAAGGATGGTGGAAGTATAAAATTAAAGTTTACGCAAAATTTTTTGATACAAAAAAAGGTTGTTTGTTTGAAAAAGAGCGTAGTAAACAAATTAATGAAGCGTTAAATACGTTACCAGATGATATAAAAAAAGATATAGTCAATGCGATGACAATGAACGTAAAAAGTATTAGCAATGCAAATCTTGATGAATTAAGAATTTTAATTGACAACTTGATTGTTTTAATTTTGTATTATCAAACTCCTGACAATATCTTATCTGATGAATTTTTAAGTAAAATCATTGTTCGTAAATATAATAGCATTATGAGAGCAGATAATGTCATGACAAACGAAGATTATTTAATTCAAGATTTGTGTGAAACGAAATTTTATATTGAAAATAATGATAGTAATGTTTACTATCTTTATAGCAAATAATTATGAAACATTATGAAACATGAGGAACATATTTTGCAAAAATGGTTTTGCCAATTATTATACTATAAATTAATTTTACAAAAAAAAGGTTTTTTTTTTGCAATACCGAACGGAGAAATTAGAGGAAAAGATAGGTTGCATTCAATTATAACAGGAAAAAGATTAAAAGATGAAGGTGTTAAAGCTGGTGTTGCTGATTTGTGTATTCTGTTAAAAAATCAAACTATTTTTATTGAAATGAAAACAGAAAAAGGCAAACAAACAATTTATCAAAAAGAATTTGAAGCAATTGTCAAAAGTTATGGACATCAATATTATGTTTTACATTCAATTAAAGAATGTGAAGAATTTTTAAAAAACGTTTTAAAAATAGACATTTAAATATCATCTTCACATTTCTTGATAAAATATATGTTTGCAAAAAACCAAATTGTTAAAAAAATATATAAAATTGAATTAAACATCATATTAATATAAATAAAACATTACTTTTAATATTAAAAAATTAAATATAAAAAATATGATTATTAATGTAAATATTTTAATTGTAAAAATCATTGCAAATTTTTCTACATTAAAATTTTTATCATTAACAATTAATTTTTTGATAAAAAACTTAAGTGAATAAATTTGTGACAAAAACATTGCTATTGTAAACAAAATTTTTAAAATCATCATAAATAAAAACATAAAACTAAATTTAAATAATCATCTTTTTTTTAATTGTCAAGTAAAAAAATAATTATTCTTAATTTTCATAATATTTTGTTAAAATTTTTTTTAAATGAACAACACTACAAAATTTCAATATTTCTATATCATCAAGCAAGCGCTTGATTGTAATATACCTTACATGTCTTTCGCCGTTTCTTATAAAAAAACTGTTATTTCTGTTTTATTTTCATTATAATCTTTATCAATATGTGTTACTTTTATATCATTAATCATATACTATTTATTAAAACAAATTACAAATAATTAAGCACGATAACATTTTATACTTAAATTTTTATCAAAAAAAACTTTTTGATTTTTTAAAGTTAAAATTTTGCCATCATATTCTTTAAGAGAGCCAGTAACATAACATGATTGTATATTGCATTCGCTGTCAGCAACAATATAATTATATTCGTTACTACAATTTATTGTTATTTTGTCATCTTTCGGTGTTTTAATTGAAAAATCATTGCAAAAATAAAAATCATAAGTACCGTCGCTTCTTTTTATCATATCATAAATAAGAACGTCATCTGGTATTTTATATTTTTTTCTAAAATTATCAAGAATTTCTTTATATTCTTTACACAACCTTTCTTCAAAAACTGGTACCGAAGGAACGCGTGTTACGTTTATTATTATGTTTATATTATAAATGTTGTCTTGTGTAAGAACAATAGGTTTATTGCTATTATTAAATTGTAATTTTACAAATGCTTTGTTATCAGACGTTAGACATTTTATTGCATTATTTAAATAATCAATGTTTGTTGCAAATTTTAATAATTGCGTCGATTTTAAATTAAAATTATTACCATCTATGTTAAGTTTATAATTTATACGTTCATTGCTGTCTTCGTTAAAAATATAGATATTCATTTCTTTGCAATTTACTACTTCAAAATAAACTGTTTTGATATTTATATTTCTTACATTTTGTTGCAAACAATCTGTTATTTTATTTGTTAAATCTTTTATAATTTTTTTAAATTTAACAGGATTAAAATAAAAAATATTGACAAAATCATCATTGCATGTGTTAACAATTAATTGTTCAAGTGCTTCGTAAGTTATTTCGCAAACACTTTGTTCGCAAACAAAAGAATTTATTTTTACAGTATCTAACATAAATTCAACAATCATTTTATCGTTAAATATGTTTAAACAAACTACCGTGTCATCTAGTTTATTTTTTTTTTTTAATAATTGCGCAGTCTTAACAATATCTTTATTAATTTTAAAAACATATATATGTTCATTTTTAAAGTAGTTGCATTTACAATAAGTACTAGTTTTGTTATACACTAAGACTTGACCGTTCGTTGCAAACGCAATAACACAACCGTCAATATATGATATATATATATTATCGTCAACTTTTCTTGCGAAATTGATAATATCAATAAAACTTTTTGTAGGAAAAACAACACTCATACATAAGATTTTTTTTTCTTCAATCATAAAATAAAAAATATAAAACTATATTATATATACATATTATTTTTTAATTGTCAAGTAATTTTTTAAAAAAATTTTAATTATTTTCATATTTTATTTTATTATAATAAATACTTAAATCATTTTTTTGTAAAAAAAAAAACAAAGTTTAATTGATTTTTTTTTTAATCATAGCACAACATAGAATTTTAACTTGACATTAATAAAAAAATATTGTACTGTCAATCACTATGTCGACACTTTCGGATGTGAAAAAAGTTATAGAAAAAACAATTTATGATTTGGACAGAAGAGATGTTTTAGTGACTAAACAAAGCTTAAAAAGGGAATTAAACGACAGTGAGATTTATAAAACGTTTAGATTTAAAGATGATGAAGAAGATATATATTTGTTGAAAGCAATTGAAACATATAAATCGCGTAAAAAAAAAGAAGAAAACGAATTAAAAACAAAAAAATCTATTTTAAAACAAAAACAAAATATTTCTTTTTACAAAGAAAGTATTAAAAATTTACAACAAAAACTTGATGACAAAGAAGATATTATAAACACAATTTCGCAAGAACAAGCAACTAATAGGCAATTTGTCCAAGAACAACAAAAACACTTAACACAACTTGTTGAAAAAAAAGAAAAAATGTTTAAAGATAATCTAATTTATCAAAATAACATTTTAGAACAAGAACGAATTAATTTAAAAGGTTTTAATGAAGCGTTGTTTTTGCAAAAATTGCTTTATACTTTTTTAAATCAAGCAAAAATAACACAAGAGGGAAAAGTGATTGTCCCGACTGATAGTTTAGGCAATAGTTGCTGTTTATACGCTTTTATTTATGGTATTTTTGAAAAAGCAATTCAAGAAGTAAGAATAGAAAACAATAAAACTCATACGCATTGGACTAAATTATTGTTAAACGCTTTACGAGAACCATCATCGGCAGTTATGTTATTTCAAAAAAATATTAATATAGAACGTGAACAAATCATAACAGACGAACAAAAAGCTAAAATTGACAATGAGTTTTTAAAGTTAGAAAACAGTATCGAAAATTTTAAAAAAAATAGTATTAAAGATATTAATAGTGACGTTAGATGATGAAATAAAACTATTATTTGACAACAAATATTTTACAGAAAAATACCAAGAAAATTTCAAATATATAAAATATTGTCATCTGTCTTATATTGAAAAAGTATATTTTACTTTAAAATTTGCAAAAAATGATTTTGCTTTTTTTGTCAAAATATTCTATCCTTTTGCAACAACAAACAACCAACAAATTGATTTTCATGAAGGTATAAGAATAGAAACAGAACTATTGCAGTTGCATTCAGAAGGAAAACTTGATAAAAGCATCCCAATTATTTTAAATACATGTCCAGGACATGGAAAGTCAACAGTAATGGATATATTATATTCAGCTTATTTGCTACTTAGGAATAAAAAAGAAGAAATAATGTCGTTCACATTAGCAGCTGAGACAAAAAAAGCAAATTATTTGTTATTTTCTAACGTCGTTACAAGTCATTTATATAAAATGATTATGAATTATGAAATAGAAAAAAATAGCGAACAAACGTTTCTCATAAAAGACGGAGGTGGTAAAAAAGCACTGACGTTACAGCAAATAACAATTGGAACGAATGCATCTGTCATTATAGTAGACGACCCAACCGATCCATTTAAATCATTACATAGTGCAGAAACAACTAGAATAAACGAAGGAATTTTTAGCGTATTAATGGGGCGTAAACGTAATGACAGAGAAGAAGCCAAGCCATTGTTAATAATTCAACAAAGAGTAAGTGTAACAGATGCAACAGCATATGTGATACAAGAGCTAAATAAAAAACAATCAAAATATATACATATTGTTTTAAAACACCAAGAAGAAGAAGATGTAACTTTTAAAATTCCACTAGCAGACGGTAGCACTTACACAATAAAACGAAACAAAGGGATATTATGGAATAATCAAGAAAAACTAAAACAGGCAAAAGCACAAAATCAAGTTGTATATCTTGCTCAATATCAACAAGAACCATCATACGCTCTTGAAGAGTTAATATTTTCAAGAGATAGTATTAAAGTTATACAAGCAGAACCGTCAGAATTATTGTATCAAGGAAATTTCATTGTGTGCGATTTATCTAGGGATAATAGCTCTAAATATGATAATGACTACACAGTTATGTGTTATTTCGAAATATACAATAATAGTTTATATTTAAAAGACATGTATAGACAAAAGTTGCCACGTGATATAAGTAGAACAGAATTAATGATTGAATTTTATAAAAAACATAACGAAGCGCCATTGTATATAGAATATGTAACACAGAATTATACAGAAATAGTTGATTTACAAAAAAATAACGTAAATTTACAAGGCATGAAACGAGTGGGACATGAAAGTATTTTTGCAGGAAGTAAATTTTTGAGATTTTCAAAAGCATCGCCAATTTTATCTCAACGTCTATGTTTTGTAAAACAAGAATATTATGAAACTATTATTCAAGAGTTGTCTGCTATAACACCAAAAACTGTTGATTTAGTTCATGATGATATAATGGACTGTATATCAGATGCGTCTATTATATGTAAATATTATTATTCTAAAAATTAACAGCAACAAGCTTTCTAAATTCTTGCAAAGTAGGAACAGCACGACACAAGCAATGTGGTTCAATACCAGGAATAGCAGGCGGTCTGTTGAAAGGAAATTTAATGCCACGTAAACTTTTTAAATAATAAACATGATGTTCTTTTCTTTTTGTTGGACGTTGAATTTGAAACCAATAAAAATCTTTACATCCTTCGTCTAAAGCTTTTTTTTTTTGAATTTTAAATAAAAATGTATTTGTTGAGGTTGCAAGTTTTAGTTTTAAATAATAATCTAATTGTCTTATTATCAATAATTTTAGTTGATATTCGTTTTTAACTTCTTGTTTTAAAATATAGTTCGTGATGTTATTTATACTTGTTTGTAAATCTTGTTTTATATGTTGTAAACAATCTTCTGTTAACGTATCTATATCTTTATAAGGAACTTGTATTTTATAAAAAAATTGTTTTAAATAAAATTTTACTTGTTCTTCTTGAAAAAGAAATGTTAAAGACAATGTTGCTAAAATAGATAATATTTTTTCTTTTTCTTTTTCTATATTCTTATTTTTTTCTTGTATAATCTTATCAAGATAAACAGGCAATCTATTACTTGCTAAAAAATAGCCGTCTGATGTTTTAACGGCGCCAATGCTTTTTAATTCTTGTATCGTTGCATCATTAAAAGAACCATTAAAATGATGATTTTTATAAGTTACATGTCCTTTTAATATTGCTTGTGATAAAGCAGTATAATTATTTAACAATGTGTTTGAAATATTAATTTTGTTTAAAATAGTTGTCATTATATATTGATGAAAATAATTTATTAAATTTGTATCATCACTACTATTTAAAAACATATTATATTTTATTGCATATCTCTTTTACTCTATTTAAAAGTTCTTGTTTTATTTCTGTAATTTGTTGTAAATTTTCATAATCACCGCTTAACGTAGCAATAGTATTTGCTAATTGTTCTATTGATTTTGTTTCGTTGACTGATTGTTTAGTGGTTTGGTCTTGATAAGTTATTAATACATCGTCTCTTGCAAAATATTTTTTTGCTAATAGCAAAATAGCTTCTTCATAATGTGAACGATATTTGTCTAATGTTGTATTTAACAAGTCGTTTTCTTCTTCATTTAAAGAACTATTTAAAAATAATGATTTTCTATTTTCACCTTCCCATATTTTAGTAGGCAAGTGTGTTATTTCCATTAAAATTTGACCTATTGTTTGATGAAAATTTGATATATCTAAATTAGCATATAAGTGTTGTAAATCGATACCGTAAGGCAAAGTAACGAGAGAACCGAACCCACTATTTGCTATTTCTTTTGCTTTTTTAAACAAAACATCGCGCTCTTCTGCTGTAAGTTTGTTAACAATAGAGTTGTCATTGCTATCTCTACCTTCAATTTTCAAAACAGTTAACAATAATCTGTTTATAATTTCATTTCTATTTCGACGTAAAATATTAATAGTTTCGAATTGATATAATGTTTTTTCTAAAAAAGAAAAATGATATGGTTTGAGTGTTTCTTTGTATACACCTTGCGGAATAATTGTTGACGTAAACAACACTTCGTTTTTATCTATTTCTTTTTTTTTGCTTTCATCATATTTTATACATATATCATTGTTAGTTTGTTCTACGCTTGCAATAGTACCACCTGTTAACTCTGAATATAATATAATTTGACTAATTGTTCTTTTAAGGATAGAGACTTTTTTTGTGTCCAATGTGGTTGTTGTATCTCGTGTGTAAAATAATATGTTGTTAAAACATAAAGATATTATAACAGTTAACACATGGTCTATAACATCATAACCATCATATAACATTTTTATAAATGTCTGTTGAAACGTAATACATTGAAAAACACCTTGTTGACGACATAAACGAAATAACAAAGTCCATTTTTCCCAACCAAAAGAACCAGTACTTGACAACCAATTTGGCATAAATGGTAGTGGATTATAAGAACCTTCTGCTTGTAAATTTTCTAATAATCCATTTTTTGAATTTATTATTTGTTTTTCTATTTTTTGTACTTGTTCTATAAGTTTTGTTTGTTGTGTTTTGTCTATTTTTTCACATGATAAAAGTTTTTTTTCTTGTTCGTTTATTTGTGTTTTATTTCGTTCTATAAATGTATTATTATCTTGTATCATTATATTTAATATTTCTCCATAATCTTTTAAATCTAAATTTGAATAATTTGAATAATTCGGTACCCAAACTTCTTGTTTTTCGTTTGTTGATATATCGGCGATTTGTATATTTTTATAATTTTTTTTTTTAAAAAAAAACATATATATATATTGTATACAACGTTTTTTAAAAAATCAATAAAATTTTTAATAATCAATAAAATTTTAATACTTGATTTTTATTTTCACAATTTTAATATACATGTTAAACAAATATATGGCCACTTCATATCAAGGAAAATACACGAATATACAAGGAACTTTTATAAAATCAACAGTAACAACGCCAGAACCAGAGGCGTCATTTAGTGTTGGCAAAGTATTGATAACAACAAATGAAAGTCCATTAAAAGAATTGCAAAATAATTTTACAGGCTGGCTAAATTCAACGCAACAAGTATTAGAATTTTTTGATAAAAACAGTAAAGTATATGAAATGGTTGATACTTTTTTTAATCAAAAAAATCAACGTAATCCACGTTTAAATAATGCTTTTGTCGGTATTTCATACGTTGACATAGCTGATGCAACAAATGCATATGTTATTACTAATAATTTAAATGAACGATTAGCAAATTTTGCGCCAAAAGAAAATGAAAAACAATTAAAAGGACAGATTGCGGTTAAAAGTGGTAGATCTAATGATTACAAAATAGCTACTTTGTCTTTTACTAAAAAACCAACAATAGAAGAACTTGCTATAAAATTAAATCAAGCAACCGACCAATCTTATTTTGAAGTGATTAATTATGATGAAGGAATTAAATTTTACATAAATCAAATCCACGAAACTGTTACAGAGTATCAAATTAATTACATTAGATCAACTGATGACGTACCAAGCGAAGGATATACTTTTAGTTTTAACACCGAAAATACTGATACAGCAAATGTTGTTACTTTTAATACAGCACCAACAGCTGATGAGTTAATGACAGCTATTAATAATGTTAATAATACAGTTGTAGCGTCTAATGCTCAAACTATAACAACAAATTTTCAAGCATATAGTTACGATAATAATACAGAAATAGACACAGTATATACAAAAGATGCATTACCAGTTGATAGTTATGGAGAAGTAGCAACATATGATAAACAAGGACGTTTTTTAAAAAATATCACTGCAAGCGCTGGTGGTTTTATGCCAAAATATAATAATGTTACGTTTGAAAATATTGATTGTGAATTTCCAAGCGTTGGTGGTTTTATTACAACACCATCTGAGACGGATAATAGTTTTTTTAGTAAAAAAATTAATACTAATATTTTACAAAATACTTCGTGGAGAATGAATTTTAGAGTTTCTAAAATTCGTGAATCGTCAGGTAATGAAATTTTGTTGACTTAACTAAAAATAGTAACGCTAAATATTCAATCAAAATATTTGAAAACACAGATGGGATATTATATACAACTTTATCTCCTATTACTTACGAAGGATTAACGTTGCAAGTAAGCGATGAACCGTTGAACATTGGAGACATATATGATATCATGATTTTATGTGAGTTTCAAGATAATAAGTATAATTTTACAACATCTATTAAAACATCTCAACAGGGAGCATACGAAACAGTTGATACAGGAATATTAGCACATCCTTTTGGTGATATAGAACCTGATATTGACAAACCTAATATATATTTCGGAAAAGATAACGAAGGTGTTTATGATTACAACAAATCTTATAAAATATACATACAACCTGAACGTTATAAGATAATAAATATTGCAGATAACGAAAATGGTAATACTATAGAAGATTTTCCAGTTTATAGATTAAATAGTAGTAAAAGTTTTATATTAAATCAAGAAAGTTGCACTTTAACAGCAAAAGATAAAAGTGTTTTTATAGCGCGTTATTTTTGGAATTTCATAAGTAATTTTCAAGTAGAAGTTACACCAACTACTGGTATATTATCTGTGATTTCATTTAATTTAAACGGTACAAAAGTAGTATTAAATTATACTAATACGTTAGATATTCAAGAAACTTTGAATTTTTTCAAAGAATACTTGAATAATAATTACAACGAACAACTTTTAAGCTATATTGAAGATGACAACACTCTTGCGATTGCAATTAAAAGTAGTGATGTAGAAATCAATAACGGTGTTTTTAGCAACTCTTTAAAAGACGATGATGATATGTATAATAAAAATACCATTACACAATTAATTAAACAAGAGTTAAAAATTTCTACATTGTATAACGGTTCATATGGTACTCTTGCATTTAAAAAACTTATACCAAACGATAAATATGTAGATTTAGCTGATGAAGATTATTTAGGTTTATTGAACGCTGTTGTTGTACCTGGACAAGACTCTCGAAACAACGAGGAAAGCCAAGATTACTTTGCTACTATTGTGAATAAATTAGCAGAATATAATAAAATTAACACACGAACATTAATGACAACATGTGCTTTAACAGTTAATGATAAAATAGCAATTAATCATGAATTAGAGCAATTATATGCCGATACAAATAATGAAAAATGTTGCAAGTTTTGCACTCATTTAAATTGTATAGATGAAGTAAAAGATTTTTCAGAAGCTTTCAACTCTCAACCTTTATATGTTGCAACTAGAACAGCAAATTGGACAGAAGATAAATCGAGATTACTTGATGCAACTTATTGCGCTAGTATGGTTTCACATGATATAGTAAAAATGGAAAGATACGATCCTGAATGGAATAATATTGATATAGATGTTACAAAAATTTATTTACAAAAAGGATATAACAACACAGAGTGTAACAAACTAACGAGCAATTATTATTCTGATGTTGTGACATTTAACGGTGAAGGAATTGGTTTAGTAGTACATGCAAGTCAGCATGGTTGGTCTTCCGCAATGCACACAACTCATTTACAAGTTGTAAATCAAATTCCAATATCCGTATATAATACAATATCAGGTTCAAAGTTAAAAAGTAAATCATCGACAGTTAGTTCTTTTATATTAAGTGATTTAAATTATTTTGGTAATCAATTATTTAATAATAATTTTATTTCAAACGAGCCACTTGAGGACGATCCTTTATATAAACAATTATCAGAAAAAAGACAAAATGAAATAAAAGAAATGGGGTGGTCTGTTTATATACCACCAATCAACAGTATAAAAGGCAACGTTATACCTATTGATATAGCTATATGTTTAGGTGGCGTTATAGCTTCTTGTTCTATCCAATATTCGTTTATGAAAAATTATAAATAGTATTAATTTTTTTATTTTATGACATCTTTAAACAAAAATATTTATAGTGTAAAAGTTGATAATAAAATGTATTATGGACTTAAACAAATTAGTAATATAACATTTGAACCAACAAACGAGACTAAATATGTTAGCAGAATGATGATAACGTTGACTACAGGACTAGGCACTTGCGGAACTGCGACTGCTCTTGTATTGAAAAATAGCGAATTAGATAGATTGCTTGCGTCATTAATGTATGTAGATAATGTAAAAGAACCAAGAATGACTATTAATTTGGAAGGTTTTAAAAGCATAGATTTAGAAAACACAGAAAGTGTAGGCAGTTCAAAACAGATAATGTCTATTTCTTTTAACATACAAACAACAACTCATACAGATGCTAGCATGAATTTAGAAGATGAAAACATAATGTTTCGTCAGTATATAATTAAATTTAATAGAGCTGATTCTTTAATAGACTTGCAAGAAGTGTAAAAATGATGTTATATATGATATATGAGTGATGACGGTTTATTTTCAAAATTCTTTATTGAGATAGAGCCGATTTTTACTGAACAAGCAAAAAAAAAAACAGAAAAATTGTTAAAAACAATTAATAAAACTTTTAACAATACACAATCTAAAAATTTAGAAAAATATTTTAAAGAATTAGCGAAACAGTTAAAAGAAATAAATAAAATTAATGATAAAACAAATAAACAGTTAAAAGAGCAAAAAAAATACACTCAAGAATTAGACCAAAATATTAAAGCACAACAACGTAATGCTTTATTTAATATCGATAATTTTAATAAATTAGCAAATATTAGTAGTATTTTTATTGCATCATTAGGCATTTTGTCTAAAATGAAATTTAATACAATACAAGATTTAGTAGACAATATGCACCTTCTTCATGAAGACAGTAAATTAACGTATAAATATTTGTCGGCGGCAGGAAAAGTTATAGGAACATCATTTAGTGGTGTTTCTTCTGAATTAAATATGTTTGCAAAAGCAAGACGTAACAGAATAATACCTCCTGAATGGGGAATGTTTGGCGCTGAGTCATCGCAGTCAATAGATGAAATGTTAACATTATTTCAACAAAAAGTAAACACATTACCTGAACGAATGGGGAAGTTTTTTGCTGAAAGAATGGGTTTACCCGAATTATATAGAATTGTAAGATTAAATAATACGGAGTTAAAGAAAATAGTAGGTTATCAACTGTATAATAAAAAATTTGTTGAAAAAATGGAGAATGTAGCAAAGCATATACAATTACTGCAAGGTCAAACAGCAGATTTAAAAGATAACTTATTAATGAATTTTGCACCTGTTTTAATAAACACAATAGAAAGTATAAATAAAGCTTTAAAAAGCCAAGGAATGAAAAACATTTTATCATCAATACAAGGTTTAGGACAAGATATTAATAATTTTAATCAATATTTTAAAGGAATACCGTTTGATGCTCTACTTGGTATTGTCATGTGGAGCTCAAAAATATTTAGACAATTAACACTCATTGTAGGCGCGTTGATGGTAGTTCAAGATGTTTTTCATGGCTTTAAAAGTTTTTTCTTCGGAGATAAAAACAGCAAAAACACAGTTACTGAAACTATACTTAATAATACACGTGATGTCAAAAATAAACAAATCGATGCATATCAAGCGTTTTATGCAAAATTATTTGGATTATTTGGTATTAACAAAGCACAACAAGCACCGGAAGTTTTAGCACTAAAAACACCTCTTGATAATATAAACAATAATATTATTAATAATAATAACCCTAACAACATGACTGATATTAATAAAAAAATGACACAAATTAATAACATTAATATTAACATGACACCAATGAATAACAGTTTTGAAATAAGTAATTTTGTTGATAAAATAAAATATGAAGTAGAACAAAAATTTAGTGAATTTAAAAATTCAGGTTTTTATAAAGATATATAAATATGTCAATAATAAGTTCAACAATAAATTCTTTTTTAACAAGCACTATGAATGAAACAATAGACACTGTTAAAAAATATGTCAATGGAGAACAAAATATGTCAATACTAATTGATGCGCAACCTATTGATTATACCCCCGATTGCGTTGTGTATAGTCAAAACATGATAGAACTATTAAGAATTAGAACTGAAGAAAAACAATTCTCTATTGCATCTCAACCAACAGAAAGTGCAACACCAAAAGGTGACAGAATTGTAAAAGGTGTATCTATTGGTAATCATGATATTATAGTTAGAAATGGAATGATTGCAAAAAAAATGACTGATTTATATCAAGATTTTCATCAACAATTGCAATATTTATTAAATAAAGCTACTGTTTATTGTAAAATGGTCAATATATCACCACCTGATAAAATTATTGACACAACTAAATCAATGTTTTCAAACATTTATCAAACGGCATCACAAATAAATGATATAATAACAGAAGCAGACAGTGTTATTTCATTTGTTAAAAACTCTCATGAAAATAAAGCACAAAAATTTCAAACATTATTAGAAAATTTATTTCTTAAAAAAGAGAACTGCACTTATAAAGTAACATATTGCGGAAAATTATACAACAATATGTTATTACAAAATTTTTCAACAATTGATAGATACGAAGGAGAGCTTACTGGCATCAATATACATTTTCATTACAGCTCCACTACTAACACAAACATAAATCCAATAAATGCATCGGTAAAAGGTTTAAATATAAAAACTAATGATACTATAACAGAAATTCAAGGAAATTATGTTGACAATAATAGTTTACTATATACTTTATCAAAGTTAAAATTTAATCAGTTAAATAGTTAAAAAAATAATATATAGCATGAATATTAACGGTTTAGGTGGAGCACAAGATAATTTCTTATATTATATATTAACAAATATACATAAATTTAAGGTTGGGACTATCACGAAAATTTCAAATAATGAATATGCAGAAGTTAATTTTCATATTAACGAAAATAAACACGATATGCCGTTAATGTCTTTTCCTATTTTGCCGTTATTCATAAAACACGAATATAAAGTTAATCAAGATGTTGTTGTTGGTTTTTTTGATGATTATGAACAGAGTTATATTGAAAAAAAAACTAATAAAATTTTATCTCTTAACAACCTATATCTCAAACATGCATTGAGTAATGGATATATTATATTACCATTAAGAAAACAAAACGACTGTAATATTACTTTTACGCAAGATGGCGATATAATAATCGATAGTTTACAGTCAACAATAAGTTTAAAACATACAGGAGATGTTACAATAACAAATAAACAATCAACAATAGATTTAAAGTATACAGGAGATGTTACAATAACAAATAAACAATCAACAATAAGTTTACAACAGCTAACAACAACTATACAAAATCAAACAGGCGCTACAATAGCACTAAATGTTGACGGAAGTATAACTATTGCAAATTTAACAAACACACTTGCAACGTTGTTGTTGAATATAATGAACTCTTTTAAAGATAAAGTAAAAATACTTGACAGTAATAAACAACAATGCGAAATTGATATCGATGATTGGATAAAGCAAAATACACCGTTAATTGCTAGTTTATTAAAATGAAATTATGGCCAAAGAGTTAATAACACCAATAGATTACAACACAGGACAGCCATTATGGTGGGAAAATTTAATTAATGCGTATTCCGAGGAAGGTTACAAAACTCGTATTTACAATTTTTTGTTCACTTTTAAAGAAAATTCATATGCAACAATAACATCAGATAATAGGTATTGGTATTACGAAGAATTTAGCAAAAATATAAAAAATTTATCACATAATGATCGTTCTATAAAAGAGTTCGCACAAAAATATATATCTTCTTATATTGAATATGTTTTAAGTAACATTGATGGAATTATTAAAGATAATATACAGATGGAATTTAACGAAATAAAAAAAAATGTTAAGATAAACTTTTTAGCATTATCCGAAGATAACAAATTGAAAACATTGTCTTTTACTTTTAATTATGAACATTAATGAATATAAACAATTAACATATAATATTTTGCAAACTATTAAACCCGAGTGGGCTGAGATATCAAAACCACATAGTTCAGTGAATATTGTAGCTGAAGCATTAGCAATAACATTAGCTTTAATAGAAACTGTGATAATACAATATAAAAATAATCAATCTGTTAATACAGCTGATTTTGACACTTTAATACATTCTTATGGAACAATGCATTATACAAAATATCAATATGCAACAAGTAGCTCAATAGAAGTGAAAATAACATCAAAACTAGATACAATAATATCAACTACTGATACGTTTCAAGATAAAAGTGATAACATATGGTATCCTGATAAAAATTATAACTTAATTCAAGGTGAAAATATAATAACTTTAATTTGTTCTTCAACAGGTGCTATCACCGTAAACACGGAAGAACAAGAATTATTATCAAACAATCAAAATATAGAAAATTGTATTTTTCAAAAAATGTTAACAGTTGGTAATAAAGATGAAAGCGAAGAAAATTATAAATTAAGATGTAATTATGATTTAATAAACTATGGTTCAAAAAGAATAAGATTAAAACAGGAATTGTTAAATAATGCAAATTGCAAAAAAGTGAAAGTGTATATTGCAGATGATAAAAAAATTGATTTTGTTGAACCGTATTCTATAGGAATTATAACTTATGGTGGAGATAGCGAATTAATATTTGATACAATATCAAAATATTCACTTTTAACAAAAACATGTTGCGATAACGAAACAGGACAAAGTAAAATTATGCAAGTGTATAACGAAGAAAAAAACGCACCCGGTAATCAGCAGATGGTATGTTACACACCAGCGGAAGTGTATTTTTGTTATGTGAAAATAAAAACACAACAATCAATTCAGTTAACAGAACAAATATTAGATGAAATTGTCGACAATTTTAATATAAACACAGATATATATAAAACTATATATGCATCAAATATAATAACATTGATTAATAATATTGCATTAAAATATAGTGTATATATTAATATAACAGAGTGTTTAATATCTAAAACAGGAATAATAGACACTTATCATTCAGAAATTACGCCAGAACATATCAATCAATTATTTTTAATAAAAAAAGATAATATTATTATTGAAACAGATTAAATATGATAAACGATAAATATAATATTCAAAATTTACATAAAACACGAAAACAGCAATTATTTGATAAAATTAAATCAAATATATTATGGAATTTTCACCAATCTAATAATGAACCGAACAACACAGAAATAATGATAAAATGGATTATTGAAACATTAACATCAAATAACGACTTACTTGGTTTAACTTATTGGTCGTTATACCAATACCAAAATAAAGAATATAAGCAGTCTGTGGTAAATTATTTTTTTCACATTAAACAAATATTTAACGGAATAACTTTATCAGATGATGATTTTGACGATTTAATTAATATTGCTAAAATAAGTAAATTTTCACAAGATGATTTTATTTCAACATCACAACTATACAAAGATTTTTCAAATAAAACAATCAAACAATTTTACGCAACAAGAGATATATTAATATATATATGTAAATATAAAAACACAGACATGATAGATGCAATAATATTTTTTAATTTATTATATAATCCATTTAGCAGAACTTATTTGTTATGTTTAAAGCAAGATGAAGAAGATGGTACACCATATTTTTTTAACAGATTAATAGGTTATGATTATCCAAGCGGAACACATGGATATTTTTTTAGTCATGATAATAAAAACCAATATCTTGTTCGTTTACCATATGTAACAGATTATATACAGTTTAAATAAACTATTTATATGATTTACGAGGTTAGTTTTCCTGACAATAACGGTTCAGGTATTTTTCATAAAGCACTAAAAAATAATGGCGTAGAAAGTGAAATAACTATTGAATATAGTTTTAATGCTTTATCAAGTCAACATATATTCACTGTCACTAATAATGGTTTTACAGTAAAAGACATTACAGGTTCTGCTGGTTGTGTTTTAAATTTAGCTGGTCTATATGTGTGCGACTTGTTTGCAATTTTACATAGCCCTACTTTTAATGGAATGTGTGGATACGTTGATGAGTTACCAGCAGGAAGCACAAAATTATATATTGTAGACAAAACAACATTATTATGGTGGCTTGAAAATATAAGAGAAAGTTAATATTTATGATTAATGATTTTTTTTATTTGTTAAAAATAGTAAAAGATAACAAATTATATACTTTTACTTCAAAAAACACAAATGAACCTCATGGAATAAGTTTTAACATAATTTCTGACACTGGATGTGCAGATACAGTTGGAAGCATAAGATTATATGGTGTCGATTACAAAATTATTAGTGACATCGTTGGAATAAAAACATCACAGGTTCAATATTTATTAACTTTACAAGTTGGTTATCAAGGAAATTGTAGTACAATATATGATGGATGGTGTGTATACAATAATAGTGTCATTGACGACAATACAAGTATTATTTTTAACTTAAAAGGAACTGATATTAACAATGCATATATTAACATTAAAGCATCCAAAGGAACAACATATTTACAACTAAAACAGCAATTTGCAACTAAATTGGGTTTAAAATTAAAATCTGATATATCAAGTGATAATAATATATTAAATAATGATTATCAATTTTTTGGAACATCTGCGATAGCTGAATTAAAAAGATTGTTTAAAACACAAGATATTTTTATACAATATGGAACTATATATTTTACTCCTAAAATTAAATCAACAGATTATCTAATTAATAAAGCAAGTGTTCGTTCTGTATTATTACAAGATAAATTATTAAAAAATGTTTCATTGTCTGAAGGCTATTGTTTGTATAAAATGATATTACCTTTGATGCCTAATTTAAAATTACATGACTTTATAACTCTTAAACAAACAGATAAATTAAACATGAAATGGAACGGAACATATATGATACGATATATTAATCATAATGGTATTTTCAATAAAAGAACAAAAATTGACGGAACAACAGAAATAATAACAATGTCACAAGATTTGTTATAAAACTTGAAAATTATTTTTTTATTTATATATATATTCATATTCATTCATTATATGAGCTATATTGATTACGCAAATGTCGATTTAAATAAAGACGTTCCTGATTATGCTTTTGTTGCAATAGGTGACACATCTGACACACAATATAATCAAAATCTTAAAGAGGAATTAATGTTTAAAAGGGAATATGGCAAACATAACAATATATTTGTTGAAACAGTAATGAATGGTGGTTATGATAATAAACCACTTGATATACAGCACGAAGCGGCGCGAACTGATAATTTTACAATTTATGGTTACTTCGAACCTAATACATATTTCATAAATGATAAAGGTTTTGTTGACAACGTTGGTAAAGTTCACAAAGCAAGCGAGGGACAATTTCCAACTATTTATCAAGTCGTTAAATTAACAGACGAGGGAAAAAAATTAATAACGAGCGAAAAATATTTAACAACATCTTCTTATTTTTCTTATGAAGATGATAATGGTGATGTAGACCATAATCACGGTAATGAAAACCGTATTATTAAATATGTTACGAAAATTTATCCTAAAACTGTTAGTTTTTTATTAAAAAATAAAGAACCAAAAATTAAAATATCTCCTAATGATAAATATGTAGTATGTAGTAAATCACAAGAAAAACAGTTTTTTGGAGAAAATAATAATTTGATACTTGACAATAAAGATTTATTTTTTAATAAATCAATTATCAATAATATGTCTGTAAATAATATTGATTTAAATGAAGATGAAAATAAAGTTGCAAATCCATTAGAGCAACCTACACTTTTAAACGAAGAACAACCAAAAATGTGTGAAATGGTTCAAGGTTTAATGTCAAAAATAGATGCGCTTATTAATGTTTTACAACAAGAAAAAGCACAAGTGATAAACAACGAACAAGACCCAGCGGAAAAAGAACATTTAAAAGGTCACATTAAAGACGAAGATTTTACTGATGAAGAGATATTAAGACGACATCATGGAAAATTTTGGGAAGATGAAGAAAACACGAATAAAATAAGAAGCATTGTTAATCAATGTATAGATGAACGTTTAAAAGCATTTAACAACGATAATAATGAAGATAAAAAAAACTGCGAACAAAAACCTGAACCTGCTGTTGTTGAAGAAAAAAAAGATAATAACAATAAACAAATAAATCAAATTGGTTTTTTAGCGTTATTTTAAGTTTAAAAGAGTGTAAGTATGAGTGATGTTAATATTTTTACAAGTGCAATATTTAACAACAAAACGTTTGAAACGACAAACGATGTTAATTCAAGAAATGGTTTTGTATATAGCACACTTGGCATTAATTCGTTTGAGTTACAAGTTGCAAAATTCTATAAACCATATATTGAAAATAATAATATTTGTTTAGTAAGCGGTGAGGGAGTTAAAATAGTAACAGTAAATAATCAACGATATGTAGCACCAGTATCAAATATAGCAGAAATTACTCATATGGTTTTTACAGAACAACCTATAACATATGAATATAAAAGCACTACAACAGATACAATGTTTACTGTTTACAAAAAAGGAGATAATAATATGTGTTCTGTTGTTCCAGTAAATATAAGTGATAATAGAATAAATTTTATAATGCAAGTTGATGAAGATGTTAAAGAAGGTGACACATTAGGTTATAATACAACTTTGTATAGCTTGGTAAAACTTAATCCACAAAGCGAAAATGCTAAAATAGCATTTATAGCTTTACGTGATGCAAAAGCAGGCACATGTTGCTTGGTTACAAGATATAAGAATTAAAAAAGTAGTAGTTTTAATGTTTTAGTTATGTTTTTTGATGATGATGATAAGAAATTAAAAAAACTTTATAATGACGCGACGGTAGAGGAGCAACGAATATTTGATGCATATAATACATCACAAAAATTAGCAGAGGAAAAAATCAATAAATTTGCTTCGCAAGCTACAGAGTATGAAAATTCTAACGAAAAAGAAAAAGAAAACATTAGATTGCAGACGAATATATTGTCATGGGATATTCAAACTAATGGTCATGCATCTATTGCTTCAATAAATAAAGACGAATTTGGCAGACCATTAAAAACAAAACAATATTTTTCCTACGATGCTTTTAACAAAAAAATAAAAGAACAAAAAAGTATCAGAAATGAAAAACTTAAAGAATATAATAATAGTTTTAATGAAATACTAAATAAAAATACACCAAACGAGCAGATAAATGAAATTCAAGTTGTTGAACAAGGAATGAACCCATTGTTAGAGCAATACAGAATTCAAACTGACATAAATTTTAGAAGATTTCCTTTGTATAAAGGTGCAAAAGTTTTTCTTGAAAACGGAAAAGTATATTGCAAACATTTAGAAGTAAGTGATTTAATACAGAAAAAAAGTTATACAGGTAATCCATTTTTACCACGTATATATGGAACAGAAGAAGGTGGAATACAATATTTGGATATTGTAAAAAAACAATCAAATCTCTTTAAAACAGGTATTTTAAGAAGTGCGGATTTACCACGTCAACAATTACCAATTGGAAATAGGAAAGTTTTACAAGGAAACAGAAAAGCTTTTGGTTTTTATGTGGATAAAAATTTATTGTCTGAAATGAACTATAATACTGTTAATGCAAGTGATTATTTAAAAATGGCGATGGAGAATGTCAGAGCATCAATTGATATTGCAACTATTCAAGAGCAAATATATGATAGTTTGTTTAAAAGCCCAAAATGGTCTGTTGGTAGTTCAATACAGGGTTATAAAGACAAGTTTTTTCCAAACGGTCAATTATGGTCGGAACAAGATAACAACACGTTCTTTAAGTCAATTGTTGAATTAAAAACTTATATCAATGCATTAAAAATGACAAAAGGTTTGTCTAATCCATTTTCTAATGAAGCATATAGTTTAGATAATACGGATACAGATATAATGATTGTTATGTCCTATAAGGAATGTCAAAAATTGCAAAAACAAATGTATAATGAATTGATAAACGGCACCGGACCTCTTACAAATATAGGAGCTACATCAAGATTGGAATATATGTTAAAAGAATTAAAGGTTAGTATAATAGGTTGCCTTGGATTAAATAAACAATATCAAGAGAAAACAATGTATTCATACGACATTGAAAACAATGAAGTCGTTTTTATAGGTTTAAAAGATATGCACCAATATTGTGAAATGATACCAGCAGGTATGATGATGGATAACGGAATGCTTGCTAAATTAGATTTAATAAACGATAGTGGTTATACTAAAACATCTCCAATAGATAAATCAATTTTATGCTTTACATTTCAATCAGACATATTCTATCCAACATTGTCATCAACAATAACAGATATACCAACGTTAATGAAATTTGATTTATAACAATAAGTTATAACACTAAAAAGTTATAACAATATATTATGAGTGATAATATAAAAAACGTAATATCTAAAATGCAAAATTTGACAAAATCATCATTGCAATTAGGTATTTTTAACCATCAACGTGCAGATATTTTAAGAAAACATGAACTTGGGATTGACGTTCCACGTCGTGAGATATTAAAGAATACATTAAATAAATATCGTAAAGATATTATTAAAAACATACAAAATATTATAAATAAAACGAATTTATATAAAAAAGAAGGAATGGATAAAGTGTTAAAAAAATTTGGAGAATATTATACAAATCATAGTATTAAAGAATTTATCAACAAAGATGGAAAAGATTTACTACCTCCGTTGTCTCCATCTACAATTCAAATGAAACGTAAAAAAGGCAGTTTACATCCTGAAACAGCGTTAAGAGATACTGATGAGATGTATAATAATTTATCATATAGAGTTGTAAAAAAATAATATATGTATAGAAGTGAAAGTTTTCAAGAATTATTTGAATATTTTAACGACACATTAGGACAAGAAGAAGGACTAATAACTATATACGAATTGCAAACAATAGGAGATTATGGTTTGCAAGGAAAAGAGTTAAAAGAGAAATGTATGATACAAGGAATAACGTTAATATGTCCTCCATCAGAAGGAATAGATACGACACAAGGGCAATTATCAAATCAATTACACGCTTCATTAAGAACAACAACGGATAATCTTGAAAATTGTTTTTTTTTCAAAAATAAAAAAAGATTTAAAATTATTAAAAAATTACCAGTAAATGGACAATTTAATAATAACGAGTGGTTACACTATGAATGTATCGAAGGTTAATTTAATAAATTCATTAAAATTAGCAATCATGATTGCTAAAGATGATATATTAAATAATTTTTTTTATTTAAACAAAAACAACATAGAAGATACTAATATATTTTTTAATGATAGTATAGCGTATTCAACTAACGAATATTTGTTGCAAAATCAATTAAAACAAAATATTAATTTATATATAGAATTATTAAACAAACAATATATTACATATAAAGATTTTATGTTACAAGAAACAGAAGAGAATTTGGATGTTAAAACTTCTGAATTATCAATGTTGACGTTAAAATTAATTCCTTTTGTGTACAATCCATTAGAACAACTAAACACAGAAGAATATATAGCAGTTATTCCAGAAGATATGAAAATAAAATTAGATTATTTTCAATATGTGTGTCATGTAATTGAAAATGAATTTAAAATAACTGGTTACGAAGAATTTAAAGGTTTAAAACAAGGAAAAGCTATTTGTGAAAGAGAGTATGTTGTTAAGATGATATGCAATGAAAGTTTAATTAAAAAAGAACTTGACAAAATAAATTTTATTGTAAATTTACAATTTATTAAAGGATAGTATGGAACATTTTACTTTTGATATAGAAAAGTTTAAAAATCGTTTTGGTGACGTTTATGCCGAATATAATATTTTTTTTAGTAAAGATTACAGCAAAACAACAACATATCAAATAGACGATTTAGTGAGTAGTAAAATAAATTATATTACTAAGTGTTATAAATCTTTAAAAAATGATAACGTAGGTAATGAATTAAGTAATACAAACTGGTGGATACCAATTCCAGTAAATACTTGTATAAGTGATAATGATATATTAAACGTTGTTGATATAGTGTTAAAATTTTGTAAAGACAAATTTTGTCCTTATGACATTAATAATAGTGTAATATTACAAGACATATTTTATTATTTACTTGGAATGTTTTTATATAACGAACGAAAACATAGAAATAGCGGAGTTGTAACATCATCAAGTATTGATGCGATGAGCATATCATCTCAATATAGTGATTTTATAATAAAATATCCTTTATTTAATAATTTTTTTGGTTTACAAGTATATACGTTAGTTAAAAATTACATGTCTGATATTGATTTATGCAGTATTAAAGTTATACATAATGATAGTTATAACAATAGTTATTAAATTTTTAATATCATAATCAACCGCAACTTCTGCAAATATGTCTGTAATTTGCATCCATATTTGTCTTTCGCTTGCTCTAATTGACTTAACCCTTTCTAAAAGTTCTTTAAAATATTCTCTATCAAATTTATTTCCATTTTTAAATCTATCATCATCTAATGCAAACCCTTTAATTAAATACTCTCTCAATATCTTTGTAGCCCAAATTCTAAATTGCGTTGCCTTTGCAGAATTTACACGATAACCAACGGCAATGATCATGTCAAGATTGTAGTGTGAGACATTATAAGTTTTTCCGTCTGTTGCAGTTTGTGCAATTTTTGCACAAACTTGATTTTCATTTAATTCTTGTGTTTCAATAACATTTTGTATATGTTTTACAATAACACTCCTATCAACACCAAATATTGTTGCAATCTGCTGTTGTGTCGCCCACAATGTATCACTGCCAAAACATTTTAATTCAACGTTTTACAAAAATCGGCAAAAGGCAACCTATCTTTATAATTATTCGCCATTATAGCTATCTTCAAAAACTCTTGAATAAAAATCTACAATATCTTCGTCTAAAATTTCATTGTCATCCCTCATCCTTGCTCTTATCCAAGGTTCTTCTTTATGTGTTTTATCCTCTAACTCATCAGCAGTAAAAGAACTATAATTATCAAGAATACCACTCATAATTTCTTTATCTTCATCACTAAAATTTTCATCATATTCTTTTTTATATTCTTCATCAAAAGGAATAACTTGATAGCCATAATCTTTATATTTACCATATACCTCTGCAACAACTGGTCCATGCAACCAAGCAAAAATTTTTTCATTTATAATTTTTTGACCAGTATAAATTAAATACCAAACATAAATATACCAAAGCAATTTTTGTAATTTTTTTGGCGAACAATCGTTTATATTGTTTCTTTGGCAATATCCAATAATGTAATTAGCAACTTCAATCGCTTTCATATACTACTCAATATATCACAAAACAACAAAAAATCAACTTTGGAAGTCAATTTTTTAATTTAAATATTAGTTAAGCATAACTAATAATTAAATTAAAATTTAATTAAAACATTATTTTTAATAATCAATACTATCTTTATAGATTTCCATTGAATTTTGAGAACAAACATAATTTCCTTATTATTGTGTTGCTTTATTTTTCAGGTAATATTTTAATCATAGCTTTTTTATGATTTGACTTTTAATATTATATATTTACATTAAACTCATGATAATTAAAATTTACAATCAACAAATAGATGTTAACAATGCAGATGTAAAAAAAATAAATCATTTATATTCTGTTTCACAATATAATATATCTGCTGGCAATCAAATATTAATAGATTTTGAAAAATTATTAACACCGCAAATATCTATATTCTGTCATACATCAACAGACCAAGTTAAAATATATGCAGGAAATTTTGTAACGAAAAACACTGACGAAGATTATATTAATATGTATCAAGTAATAAACGAAGCAAATGAAACAGATTATTTTGCTGGTAACTGTAATCCATATTTTGGGAATAAAAAATTAAGATATCTTTTAATAAAGAATATTTCTTCAAACGAAATATGTGTAGAAACTAATATTTAGTATGGTTCAATCAACTATTATTAATACAATAAAAGATGTAACGATTGCAGGTTTAGGAAGTGGTGGTGGAGGAATAGAACCATCGTCAATAAATGTTTGTGTTATAAATCAAAACACAGGACACATGCCTACGCAACGACCAGATGGAACGGCTTTAAAAGAAGGTGACTGGGTCAGTGTTGACGCAGGCGCAGTAGTTCCTTTTACAATAACATATACAACGCAAGGTTCAACTGAAACAATAACAGTCACTTCAATATCAGATAGATATTATTATAACGTTACATCAGCAAAATGGTATAAAACAGCTGGTGCTATAACAGAAACAAAAGAATTAGTCGTTACAAATCCAGCAACAGAAAGTATATCAGGAAATGCAAATTTTCAAAATATAATAAACAATGAAATTAAAACAGAATTTCAAGAACTTCCTACAAAAACATTAACTTTTACAAATAAAACTATTAATGCAGATAATAATACAATATCTAATATAACTCCGTTGCATAATGTAAAAAGTGGCTATTATAATAGACATGTAACAGATTTAACAAGATATTACGGATGGAAGAATAATAATAATAATATTTTTACAACAACATTAAACACAGGAACTGTTATAGGATATAGTATTACAGTAACCGATTGTGTAATCATGCATCTTGAAGCTATAACTGATAAAACATTTATCATTAAATTAAATGATAGTGGAGATAAAATACTTGAAGCAACAGATACAACGGATCCAATACTTGAAGCAACAGATACAACGGATCCAAGTATTATAACGATTTATAACAGAGCAGTTTTAGAAGATAAATTATTTTCGAGAAATTTAGATACAAAACTACCAAGCACAGAATTAGCAACAGAAATAGGAAATTTCACAGAAGAAAAAGTTAAAGAAGCATTAAAAAATATTAGTGTGTCATCAGATAGTATTATTGACGTTCAAACTTTACCAGTTACAGATATTGATGATAAAAAAATATATAGAACAAAAGAAAATACACCAATTCAGATGGAAAAACTCTGGATTTACAATACAATAAGTAATTTATTTTTGTCTATATCAAGGATAGTAATTTCACAAGAAAATTATAATTTACTAACAGAACAACAAAAAAACGATGGAACGGCGTATATTTTACCAAACGGTCAGTCAGTAGTAACGTTTTCTTACTATAATTTATCAAATAAACCAACAATAAACAGCGTAACTTTACAAGATAACTTGATATCGGAAGATTTAAACATGTATACAAGACAAGAGGTAGATTATTTGGTAAGTCAAACGGTTTCATCTACATTAAAAACATATCGAATATCGGATCTATTTTCAACCGATGACACTGTTATTTCAGTAAGGGAATTTACAGATAGCAAATATAAATGTTATATATTAAATAATGTTTTATATGTAGATTTATATTTTAATAGCACGAATTCAATTAGTAATAGTGGTTTTAAAAGATTAATGACATTTCATGGTGGTAATGAATATGAAGCAATGTATAATGATGCCCAAATGAATGATGAAGTAACACGCGGACAAGCTAGTATATATGCTTCTGGTGAATATATTAATACAGAACTTTCAGTAAAAAAAAGGTATGAGAACGAATATGATGTTTATGTATTTTACACGCAAAATATGTTAAACAAAACAGGTGGCTTAAACGTTCATTTCAAAATGTTTGTTAAAAAGAAGTAAATATGAGTATTGTTTTATATGGTCAAAAAAATGGATTAGATGCAGATGAGGTGTCAGCTATTGTTAAAAATGCAACTAGATATTGTCAAGATAAAATCATTGATTTTCGAGGAGAAACAATGTTATTAACAACTGCATTAAATAGAACATATACTGTTGCTAGCGGTAGGGCAAATATATCTGTATTAGACACTTTACCACAAGAATTAGAAGCAAATACGCAATATTGGGTGAAAACTTACAACGGACAAACGCTTGAAAATGGTTGTTTTATTATAATAGTTGATAATCTTAAAGTAGCACATTATGTAGGACAATCATCATCTACACCTGGAGAAGCAAAAACAGCAGAAATAACACTAACATCAGGGGTTGTTAGTTATAACGTGAACAACGAGTTATCAAAAAATGATATAATGATACAATTATATATTCAAAATGAAAAAGTTGAAGCAAGTTATAATATAACAACATCAACTATTACAATAACATTTAGTGCAGATGCAGTTGAAGCTTATGCAAATTCTGTTGTTAAAGTGGTTTATTTTTAAATTTATGACAAAATATTTAGGAAAAATAGAGAATGATTTTGATATAACGAATAAAAAATATGTTGACGAATTGTTGCAAAGTGATTATGAATTCAAGGTGTTCCAACAACTGTTTTCTCAAAGCGGAACAAGTTCATATGACAAAATAGTCACAATAGAGAATGGTTGGGTTCCTTATGGATTTTTTACAGTAGGAACAGAAGGAGGGGTTGGTTATGGTTATCAATCGTACGCAACGGAACTAATATCACCAACTCAAGTAAGATGTAGAGGATGGGCGAATATTAATGGTGGAAGTCAAATTAGCATATGGCTTCCGTGCTTTCGTAAAAAATTAAAAAAAAACATTCTTGCCTACACAACAGAAGACGTGTTATGGAGTGGTAATGTTACGTTAGACACAACTTGCAATTTATCTAATTCCTGGAAAGAATACGATGAATTAGAATTTAAGCTTAAAGACGGTGGAAGCGGTATTTTTAAAACAGTTAAAGTAAAAGATTTGCAAGATGTAATAAACGACACTTCAACATCACAATACTTAGCGCCTATCGCTTGGAATTCAACTGATAGACGTTTGATAATTTTTAAACAAGGAACATCTGATACAGCTTTAAAACTTAACATTAATGGTAATATATACATAACGAAAATAACAGGTAAAAGAATTATACCAGCAACTGAAGGTTGTATGATTACAAAAGAAATCATTACAGGTAACTGTGATGGTTCAGGATATTTTAAAATTAACAATAATCCTATTAATTTGCAACCGGGTAAAATATTGCTATCAGCAAGATGTTGCACACTCGAGGAAGGTCAATCAACTACTTTTTGGAACATATTATCTGCTCAAGGTAGCAAAATTATTCCATTAGCAAATCCTAACAACACAAATACAAACGCTTGGAGTATTTTACTAAGAGGTTTGGATGATAGCAATGTTTATGCAAACATGACTAATATTAAAATGGAGATAGCATATGCTTGAACTTAACAGTATAGATTTATCAGGAGAAAGGAATTTGTGGAAAGCGGTATTATTACAAATTTGTCAAGATTTATCAATAGCATCTTATAATGATAAACATAATTATTTGAAACGTAAAGCTTACGAATATTTTACGTCTCCAGAATATAAAGAAGATGTTAAAGATATCTGTAAATATGCTGATTTAAATTTTAATGTTATTAATAATAATATTAACAACATGGTTCGCGAAAATTTTCATATCAATTTATTTACAAACGCTAAAATACGCAAAATATATTATAACAATAATTGGTATTTTGTTGTTAAAGATGTAATAAAAGTCATAAAAAACAGCAATGACGTTAAAAGTTATATTAAATTTTTACGTAAAAAAAAATCATATTTTAACAAACATTGGGAGCAAGTTTGCAAACAAATTCCTTTTGAAATAAACGGTATATGGCAACCAGTTAATTGTCTAACACTAAACGACATGTTAAAATTTATTCAATTAATTCCGCACAATGAAAGCAAGAAAAGAGTTATTATTAAATAATAGTGTTAAATGTTATGCATATGGCGGATAAAGATATTACCAAACCAAAAGAGTATTTGTTCGGACAAATTGATATTCCGGGATGCAATATACACATTGATTGTTATGTGTTAGACAATGGAAAAAGGGTTTTAACACAAAGGGGAATACAAAAAATATTAGGCATTCCATCCACAAAAAGCGGTGATATACTTAAAAATTTTCTATTGTCATATAATACCTATAAGGATAAGCCAGGAAATTATAAAACAATAGAAAGCGGTTTTAATGAAGTTTGTAGTTTTGAAAGAAAAGGTGCCGGAGGAGCACAACTTGATGCAAAAGCATATGATGCTATTTTTTTAATAGATATATGCCATTTTATACAGGATTTGGATAAAATAGGAATATTGCCTATTGAATGGAAATTTTTAAACAAAAATGCAACAATTATAGAGAGGGCATTTTCTAAACTTGGTATTTATGCTTATATTGATGAGGCGACCGGATATTTTAAGGAGAAAAAGAAAAATGAATATAAAGAATTATTTAATCGTTTTTTAGAAGAAGAAGCTTTAAAATGGGAAAAAGTTTTTACAGATGAATTTTTTGATATTATATGGAAAATATGGTTGCAAAAAACACCAAATAAAAATAATAAAAGACCAAGTTTTTTCGGTCATATTATCAACAAATATGTATATAGCCCGTTAGCTATTAAAGAGTTGAATCTGCCAATTGAAGAAGCAAAAGGAATATTATTAAAAGAATTACAAAATAAAAATCCGGTAGAAGAAAATAAACACAGAAAATACAAACATACACAATTTTTAAACAAAATTGGCAAAGACGTGTTAAGGGAACATTTAATAAAAATAACAACCATTGGCAAAATTTCAAATGATAAAAGAACATTTGATAAAAATTTTGCAAGATTATTTGGAATAGAGGACAAAAGTTTGTTTGACGAAGAATGAAAAATATACTACCTTAAAATATGAAAGTATTATTTCGTAGTAGTGTTTGTAAAAAAAAAGAATTGTAAAAAATAATAATAATTTTAGAAAAGATGTGAAAAAAAACTTGCTTTTTAGAAAAGATGTGAAAAAAAACTTGCTTTTTAGAAAAAATGTAAATTTAACTAAATTATAAATTTTATGACATCACTAAACGATGAAGAAATTGCTAAAAGTTTTTTAAAAGCATATCAATATTTAAATTCCTTTTATAAAGATAATTTAGGTTCTTTGATAACAACCAACATAAATGAGCCATATGGAATTTTACGAAGTTTTATTGTTAGAGCATATTGTATTAAAGAAATTGGTTTTAAGAGTGAAATAAAACAAATAAATAATTATAAATATCCTGTATTTCTTTTTGAAGACGGAACTTTTACAATACATTACGACAACAAAAGAAATAAAATTCCTTCTTACTGCAAAGATTTAAGCAAGGCAAATATAGATAGCGGTTGTAATTTGTTTGCAAATAATCATCAACAAACAAACGATAAACAACACTTTATGCTTATTTATTCAGGAAAAGATAGATTAGAAAGTTTGACAATTAATAAATTGATTTTACAAGACAACAAAGCAACAATGCAATTTATTAAAAATATTAAAATAAGCAATGATTGTTTGTTGGAAAAAGAAAACCAAATTAAAAACCCACCATATAAAATAAAAGAAGAAGAACAAAAAGACATTGAAGATATTATAAAAAAATTAAAGCGTTCTTAATAAGAATATGATTGAAGAAAAAGTGTTTCAAAATGATAGATTTTTACAAGCATTATCAATTTGTGGAGTTAAAAGAAATAATTTGTCTGTATATTGTGATATATCTTTGTCTGCTATCACAAGTTATGTAAAAGGTGATAGAAAACCAACTTTTGAAGTTGTTAAAAGAATAAGTGGGTATTTAAAAGTTAATGAAATGTTTTTTTATACACCAAAACCAAAATTATTTATTAGAAATGTAGCATTTAGAAAATCAAAAACAACACCAAAAGAAAATGTAATTCAAGCAAACGAGTTAGCTAATAATTTAACTGAAATTAAGAATAATATTATTGATAAATATGTTGATATCCCAAAGGTTAATTTGCCAATTTTTGATTATCAAATTTCACTAAATGAAAATAATATAAATAAAGAAGAAATTGAAAATATAGCAATTAAAACTCGTGAATTTTGGAATTTAAATAATGCCCCAATATCAAATATGATTAAATTATGCGAGAGCAATGGAATATTCGTTTTTAAATTTGAAAAAACAGATAATTTAACATCAAAAATTGATGCTTTTTCTTGGTGGAGCGATGATAAACCAATGATATTTTTAACAAAAAATAAAACAGCCGTTCGTAGCAGATTTGATATAGCACATGAATTAGGACATTTAATTTTACATAAAAATATCAATATAGATGAATTAGACAACGAAAAACAAAAAATTATTGAAAAAGAAGCTGATTATTTTGCTGGTTGCTTTTTATTACCTTCACAATCTTTAATTCAAGAATATATTTGCCACAATCTACAAGCATTGTTTATTTTAAAAAGGAGATGGAAAATGTCAGTCCAAGCAATAGCAACAAGATTAAAAGATTTAAATTTAATAGATGATAATCAAAATCAATATATTTATAAACAATTATCTTTTAATCATTATAGGCAAGAAGACCCAGTTGATAGTGAAATACAACACGAAGATATGTATTTATTCAAAGAAATAACAAAAGAATTAAGCAATAAATTAGATTATGAAAATGAGATAATGATTAAAAACCTTTATAATGATTTAGGTTTTGTTAAAAACGAAATTAAGAAAAATAATATTATTCAATTTAAGAGATTTTAATATTCTCAAAACAAACCCTTTTATGCTTAATTTCATTTACACTACAATAACAAGCATTATTCAACAATGCTGTAAATATATCAATATTATCTTTGATGTTTTTGAAATACTCAACATAATAATCTAAATACTTCGTGGCAACACCATTAAATCTTATCATAAACTTTTTCAACATTGAATGAAAATTATTGATATTATTAAGATGATAAACCTTATTTTCAGGTTTTCCAAACTTCAATGATTTCAATTTTACATTATTTAAATTTCTATAAGTTCTATTTCCATCAGTTATTAAAACACTATCTTTTACAAGATGCCTTTGAAGCAGAATAACATCATCTTTTTCTAAACCTCCAAACCCTACTGGTTTAACATAACTTGTTTTGTTCCTGTCTATTGCGGTTAATACGCAAATTTTAGTTTTCTTGTCTCCAATATAAGAACTATATCCTCTTTTTCTTGCTTGTCTTCCTTTTACTTTTCTTGCTCCCTTCTGACTCTCCTCAAAAAATGTCTCATCAGCTTCAATAATACCTCCTAATTTATCATTATCATCTTTCTTTGTTAAAACTTTTAATATTTTATGCCTCCAATAAAAAGCGGTTTTAAGATTTATCTTTTTATCCATTTTTTCAACAATTTTTCTTAAACTTAATCCTTGACTAAACAACTCAATATATTCTTGCCAGATTTCAATAGATTTATGTGTATAATAAAATATTGTGTTCGTTTTAATTGTATAGTTTTTATGGCAGTTATTACACCTAAATTTTTGAATTCTAACACCTTTACTATGATTACTGCCATTTTTACATATTTTATTACTAACACAATAAGGACAATGATGATTGTTTGACAACCGATTTAAATATTCATTATCTTTTGATTTATTATTTTCTATATTACATAATCTTATCAATTCTAATCTTTGTTCGTTAGACATATTTTTTAATAACTCTCTAATTTCATCTATACTTGGCATAACAAATACACTTATTTTATAGTATAAATATTATAAAAGTCAACTAAAAAATACAACATAGCATAATAAAATAAAAAAATATTGAAAATAAAAATATCTACGAACACTTTTGCATGTTGGACATTTAGCTTAGTTGGTTAGAGCAATCGCTTCACACGCGATAGATCGTAGGTTCGAGTCCTATAATGTCCACGTATTTTAACTCATTAATTACATCACATTAAAAACAGACTTAAATAAATTTTCTTAAAATCTGTTATATTAAACAAACGACAAATAATTTTGTATTTTATACATTTTGTGTTATGATAATATGAATTATGATACGTTTTTTAATTATCACTGTATTATCATTGTTAACTTTTTGTTATGATATTAAAGACGCATATGCATTTTTTACAGATAATTACAAAAGAGATATATCCTACGGAGCCTTTAAGAGAAAACGTAATGTAGATTTTTACATCGGAGTACGTACTGGTTTTCTGGTAAAAACATGGACACCAAATATAATTACATCAATATCGCCAAATCAAGATGCAATAAATTCATATTCAAAAACAATCGCAAGTTCACTAAATCGCAAAACAGATGATAGGTTTACATATTCAATTGG
>Ga0247610_10000974_pt1 | contig 37045 bp, 59 predicted proteins | sample 174DNAGHGhighgp2_FD_193483 | JGI IMG/M metagenome (GOLD analysis project Ga0247610, IMG submission 193483) | Sheep rumen microbial communities from Palmerston North, Manawatu-Wanganui, New Zealand - 1742 DNA GHGhigh gp2 | ecosystem: Host-associated > Mammals > Digestive system > Stomach > Rumen...
ACACGGTTTGTTTACGCTTCCCGTGTAGCGGGTTGTGAATGAGAGTTCGCTAAAATCGTCCTCGGAAATGCGCCTGTCAATATGTCCCGTCGCGTCCTGTTCGTCTGCCACCGTGCCTATGCCGTTCAAGCTGTCCGCAGTTATTGAGCCGCCGTCGTGGTGTGGCTCGTAGGTCGTGACCGTTGCGGGGAAGTTAATAGCTGTGTCGTTCTTGTAGGTCGTGCCGTAGCCGCTTAAACAGGCAAACCGTAAATAGCAGGCATTATCAGGTGTCGTGAAAGTTCCGTTCGCAGACTGTGCTGAAGAAGGAGCGCCGATATACTGTTTATTCGCGTCGTAAAAGCGAAGATCCGCACCCGCCGCAGAACCGTTGCAGTAAAAGTATGTCGTATTAGGCTTAACGGGGATATAGTTTTTTGTGCGAATGTTCGACGACCCGCTTACATTTTCACCAGTTGTTGCGCTTATAGTGCCAAGTTCCCATTCCTCGTCCCAAAGGTTATGCCCGCAAAGCTGATAAGTCGCGTTATTGTTCACTATACTCCCCGCATTGTACTGTATGTACTGCGGAAGGGGTACGCCGTACTTGTTCAGCCAAGCGGCCTTTAAGGTCGCTACATCTGCGGTTTCCTCGGAAGTGAAGCCGCAGAGGGTGAGGTCGATGAAAACAGCATTTTTTACTTGAATTGCGTCCCACCCGCTCTGTCTGCGGTCAATGATTGTTAAACTCTTGTTACCCGACGTTGTAGCCGCTTTTATGCCTTCAATAACCTGCCAGCCGGTCGACGCAACAGTATTGATATACCAGCTATCCATACCCGTAGGATTAACCTGAATCTGCGTTGTCGCAGTGGCTGTTTTGAGCATTATCGCAACAAAGTATGTATGTCCAGCTACGCCGCCATAAACCGTGTGACCTACTTGACCGCTTTGAGCCGAAGCCAATAATGACCCTGTGCCTCCCGATACAGAGAACGAGGCATTCACCGTCGACCATCCCGACGAATCGGCAAAATCTCCGTTCTGCAAAAGCTGATTTATCGCCGCCGTTTTGCCTTTGATAAGCGCGGATTTGATGGGGACGGAAGCGTCGCTCGTAAACTCTATCTCTGACCCGCTCGCCGCCTTGATGGGAACGAGGTAGTCCGCAGATATGCCCGAGTCGGCGACCGACCCGTCCGCAGTAAGCGCCGCGATGTCGTTTGCGACCGCTTCCGCGACCTTCTCGATGGCTCCGATCTGGGCCGCCGCGACTTCGTGCGGATTGTCCTTGTCCGCAACATGAGCGCTATAAGAGGCGACGAGGCTTCCCGTGATCCCGGACTCGATCGCCGCCCACTGGACGGCAGTGAAACTCGAGTTGTTAAGCCTATACTCCTTCGCCCAGGTCACGACCCCGCCGGAGACCGTCGCCTTGTATCTGTCGTAATAGGTATTCCCGGCGGCGTCTGTCCCCGTTACGAAGGCGTAGTCGTTGTTCGTCACGGTCCCGGAGTAAGCCTCGAGCTGCGCGACCGAAGTGAAGGGCTGGCCGTTGTTGCTGATGTAATTTGCCGTATTCGTCGCAACCGACGAATTGACAAAGGCCTTATCCGCGAGCTGATTTTCCGGCGACGCCTGCGGAGGAATGAGCGCTTCGACGTCGTCGAGCGAATGCTCGATCTGATCGGCGAGCTCTTCGGCTCTGTCGGCCTCGTCCTTCGCAGTTTCAGCAGATAAGGACGCGTCAGACGCGGACTGGGAGGCGTTATACTCGGAGTCCGACGCAGCAGACGCGGACGCTACGGCCTCGTCCCTGGCCTGTAAGATTTGATCTATTACGGTTTTCCACGGCTCAGGAGGTTCGGCCCCGCCTGTAACAGACGGACATACATAAGTCTGATAGGTTACGGTCTTTGCTACGATACTGCCGAGGTAGTATGTGACCTCAAGTTTGCCCTCGCCTGCATAGGCGAGGTCCGCATTCTGTACCGTCCATATGACCGAGCTACCGTCCATCAACACCTCGACGGGGTAGCCGAGTGTATCTTCAGAACGCATATTCGTAAGGACGAAGCTACCGCCGTCGCCGAAAGCCGTAAGGATTTCGGAAACATCAATTACGACTTGTACGGCGTCGTTTTCGCCCTCTTTGCCGAGGAAAATAAGGTTGTCCTCGTTCGGTGTAGCTGTTCTCATACTGCGCCTTCCTTTATTCCTTGAAATACAATAGGCCGAAGCCTTTACTTCCCTGTTGTCCGTAGCTCCCGCTGCCGGGGTCGCCTCCGAGCGTGACTCCGTACTGGTAGTCGAACCCGCTCGTGTAGTGTATCCGTTCGTACCCCGCAGCAGCACCCGCACCGCCTCCGCTACCTCCGGCGTTTCCGCTTGCACCGCCCTTGAGGGCAGCCTTGTTCGTGTATCCGGCGGCGTTTCTGCCGTTCGCCCCACGAGTGCCTGTGTAGGTGTACTTCTGCGTGTTCGGGTTGTACTCGATCTCGCCTATCGAATACGCCGTGCCGACATTCGTGGTATTGATGTAGTGGTTGTGCCCCACATTCCCCGTCTGCGGAGTCGAGGGGATAACATCGTGGTCGTCCCAAGTACCGCCTCCCGAGCCGGGGCCTCCCATCAAGGGGTAGTGCCTGTATCTGCTTGGGTGCAAGTAGTCCTGTGTGTTCCACCCTACCGCACCTTCCGCTCCGTCCGCACCCTCGGCTTTACCCTCGGCGGTGTAGTCGTAGGTAGGCGAGGTATCGTCTACGAACGCCTGTGAGGGGCCTCCGTCGAGTCCTCTGTCCCCGCTCTGACCGTGTTCGCCGTGGAGCGGGACGAGGACGGTGTTGTTGATGAGGTTTATGTAGTCGGCTTCCAGTTCGACACCGCTTGCGGTAGAATAGGTGTTCCCGTCGACGGTAACAGAACTGTCACCGCCGTCCGTTCCGTCCTCGGCGGCCTGTGTGACCTCGAACTTGCCTGTGTTCTGCGACCATTCCATCGACTCGCCGACACCCGGCAAGCCACCGTCGCCGAAAAGCACGGATAATGCGGACGGGAGAGAGTCTATGTCGATCTGCAAGTACCGACCGCTCTTGCCCCCTTCGGGAGCGTCCTTTGCCGCACCGCCTGGACCCGGTTCGCCGGGTACGCCGAAGTACATACCCTCCCAAGCGGTGTAGTCGCTTCCGGGGATGAAGCGGTCTGCTGTACCGGGTCTGAACCCACCCTCGGAGCCTCCGCCGGGGTTTCCGCACGGCCCACCGGGGCCACCTTGCATACCGCTAAACAAGACGAGCCTTGCAGGCTTCCCCGCAAAAGGTCCCATCGGAGCAGAACCGCCCGAGGCCGTGATGTAGGGGATACTGTTCGCTACGCAGTAGGCGATGATGTCGGGGTCGTCGGTGATAATGCGGTAAGCGTCGTAGTTGTTGCCCGTATGGTTCGGGAGCCAGTTGCCGACGACCGTGCAATCAGCCTTGATGTTGCCCGAGGCGAGTATCTCTTGCGACTTGACAACGCCTGTTTTTGCGTTCCCCGCAAAGTCCTTGTAGGACACTATCTCTCCGCAGACGGGTTTCGCCCGCTTGTCGAGGAGTATCGAGATATTGTCGAAGGTCGCCTGTGAGCAGTAGCTTGCGAGTCTTTCGAGGGCGTTCGCCGAGTTGATTGCGTTGACAAGGTATGCGTCCGTGACCTCCGCTCTGTGCGGTTCTCTGCCTGTAACGCCCGTCGCCTTGTGAAGCACCCTCTTGTTGTCCACATAAGGTTTGGCGTAGACGATGAACGCCGTAGCGTTGCCCGTGGATATTTTCGCATAGTTACAATGTTTGACTATCGAGTAGTCCGTCCCCTCGGTGAGTGCGTTCCCGGCGGGGTCGGTCGCTCTGAATGTCGCTACCTGATACGGCTTGTCGAACACGATAAGGTCGTTCACAAAAGCGACCGAGTTGTTCGAGTAGTCGGCGATGATGTCTTCTGCGACCTTACTTGAGGCGACGAACTCGTGTTCGGTGAGGTAAACGTCTGAACAGGGAGTTATCGCCTCGACCGAAGCCTCGATATACCGGATATCGGCATTCGTCACGACGGGGTTCGTGTTGTAGGTGAACAGGAGTTCGCCTGTCGGTGACTTGAGGACGCTTGCGCCGTATGCGTAGCATATCGCCTTGAGAGCGTCCCGTTTCGATCCTTTCGGTATCCAACCGTGGACATAGGTGTTTGCAAGGGTCTTTTCGATGTCGATTATGAGTCCGTTCGAGGAGTCCCAATACTCTTTCCAAACGATAAAGTCGTGGGTGACATCCGCAAGGTAGTTCACGCCGAGGATATCGGCTATGAGGTCGCCTATTCTGACAGTACCCGTGTATACATTCCCCTCGTAGTCGCTATCGACGAGGAGGCCGATAAGCGAGGTACAAGTGACGGTAAAATCGTGCGCCGAGGTCTGCTGAATGTCTTGGACATAATAGATACCGAACATCGACGAGTCGTTCCAAAAGTAAACCTCGTCGCCGTAGGTGAACTCCGTCCAGTTGTGATAGACCATCGCATTGTCCTTGAACGAGAACACGGCGGTATCGGGGGCGAGGGTTTCGCCTATCATAGCGTTCTCACGGGAGAACGATACCCCCGTGAGTGAGTCCATATCGAATATGACCGACGAACCTAATTCAGATTTTAGGTACTGTACTCTATATCCCATCTCTTAACACTCGATGATGGGGAATGCGAACTCGTGGTAGAGGTCCGTCCCCGGCTTTGCGATAAGAAAACTGAACGCTACGTTATTCGAGTAACAGGTGTAGTCCGTGTCCGTCCCGGTAATAACATTCGTCGTGAAGGTGAATGTTTCGGGGAGGAGGAGGTTGTATAGGGTGCGAACTTCCGCTTCCGTAAGAGCACGACAGGCGGCGTTAAACTTCTGTTTTATCGCTACTCTGTCTCTTATCATCGTCCCGTCCATCGTTCGCCCCGCAGTCGGGCCGTCTACATCGTTCCTTGAAAACGAAAGGCCGCCGAACTTGAGGTATTTTGTTATGTCCGTTCCGTTGACTTTTGCCGTAAGGTTCATACGCTACACCACCGATACATAGTTGCTCCCGGCGACTCGCTTTCCTCGCTCTGCCGCACGGTATACCTGTTTGTCGCCGATATTTACGACGGTGGCGGGGAGTTCTCGCAGGCTTGCTGTGAGTATCGCTACCGCCTGTCCGATAGCCGACACGACGGGGGCGTTTCCGCTTGCCACCGCGTCTGCCATTTGATCTGAATTGACAACGCCCGTCCGACCGTTTATGTTGCCGACGAACTCTGCCCCTGCCTCGCCCGCAAGAAAATACGATCCGACAGCGGGATAACCGCCCGAGGCGTAGGCCGAGCCTATACCGATATTCGTTCTCCCGCCGCCTGTTTTCTTGACTGGGGAGGTCGAGGACATACCCAGTACGCCGAGGCCCATTCCCTTTGTCATTTCCTGCTCCGCATACTCGTTGAGTTCCTTTTGCGTGAGAGGGAAGTTTATGCTCTGTATGGCGAGGTCGATAATTACACCTACCGTAAACCCGAACAGCGCACCTCCGGGTCCCATCACCAACGCCCCGGCGATACTGCCGAGCAGCCCCGCAGAAAGCATATTACCCATAGCCCCTTTCAGCTTTCCGAATAGCTGTTCCTTCGATAGCTTGCTCCCCGTCGATTCTCCGAGGGAAAGCGCTAAAGCCGCGACAAGGCCTATTGTCGCTCCCGCGAATACGCCCGCAGGGCCAAGAGTAAGGCCGCCGATCAGCGCTCCCGCAAGCATTATTCCGAGAGCCGGGGCGAGTATGGCGAAGAGGTCGCTTTTTGACTGTGTGCCTGTTCCTGCCTTTGCGGGCAGAAGGCTTGAGAAGGTAAGCCCGAGAGCAATTCCCACGAGCGATCCTACGATTGCGCCCGGAACGCCGCCGATCATAAAGCCAAGTCCAGCACCGACAAGGCCCGCCACGCCCGTTATCGCTTTCTGCGCGATATCATAGCCGTCGAGGTTGTCCCACTTGAAGAACACATTCCCGAACGTAAGGGCGAGGTCGCCTAAAAAGCCCTGTTTGAAAGCCTCGCTAACGGGGGCGGTCTCAAACATACCACCAAAATCCGTAGACGCACCGCCGCCACCGCCTCTGTTGTCGTCGAGCCTGTTTATCTCGTCAAAACCGAGGAGAAGTCTGCGGAGTTCCTTTGACGCGCCGCCCGTTGCGGTAGCGTATTCTTTCATGCCGCGAATAGCTTTCGTGTAGGTACTCTGCCCTGCCGCCGCCGCTTTGAACTGGTTAATCATATTCACGACGGAGGCTATGAGGTCGGCGAGTCTGTATATTGCGGGCTCAATTACATTCTGAATAATGGGCGCGATTGCCGTCCCGAGGACATTCTTCAGGTAGAGCGTACTTGAGGCGAGATTGTCCATAGATTTCGCGAACTCGCCATTGTTGAGCTTGCTCCATTGATAGAGGTTGTCCTTCCCCTCTTGAAAGGCCTGGGTGACTTCCTTTATGGCGGTACGCAGAAGTCGATACATAGCGATACGGCCTATGCTCGCCGTTAGGGACTTAAACCCTGCGGAGGACGCCTTTAGGCGCTCGTGGAGGAGAGCGTAGGACTTCGCTGTTTTCTTCACTTCTTCTGTCTCTTTCGAGGCCGAAGTAGCGCTTTTTTTCCCGGCGTTTGCCGCTTCACTCGTCGCTTTCTTCCGCTCGGCGTTGAGTTTTTCCATTGCGGAAGTGAGACGCTTGACCTCTGCGGTCGCCTCACTCGCTGCCGCCTGTATGTTGATCTTTACGTTTTTGACTTCTACGCTTGCCGCCATGTTAGTTTCCTTTTGCTCGCTCCATCCGTTTCCCCCACTCGAAAAGCCTTTGCATATACGCCTCGGCCTCGGCGAGTTCCCGCTTTTCCTTCTCCTCGACCGTCATATAGGTGGGAGCAAGGTCGTAGGGTTGCTCGGGGTACTCGGGTAGGTTGTTCCTGTTTTTGCTGAATGTCTGTGATATCGCCGCTACCGTCGCCTCGAAAACGTACATACCTTGTAGCCAAGCTTCCTGATTTTGCCTTTTCTGTCGTTCGGCGTCGGCCTCGATGTAGTCGTAGACGAGGAACACATCGCCGTTCCAGTATTCGTCCCGGCTCATTCCGAGAGCCATCATCGCAGGGCACTCACGCTCAAACCGCTTTTGAAGCGGCTCTTTTGGCGGGGCTACATCTCCACCGCCGTCTGCGGGTTTTTTCCTTCCTCCTCCTCGTCTACCATGATTCCGACGAGTGAGGCTTGACTATACAGTTCCCCGAGCCTTGTAACGACATTAGCAGGCATACCGTCGGGGAATAATTTATCGAAAAGGGCCTGCGCCTGATTGAGTGCTATCCTCTGATGGTGCATACGCAGGGCGTAGTAGAACAGTTGCGGGATCGTGACGGTCGGTTTCGTGTATACATCGTCGGGGTTAAACCCGTGATTCTGCGCGTAGACCGCACTCGCTCTCGAAAAGTCGAGTTCGTATTCCTCCCCCGTAGGCGTATAGGTGATCTTGACTGAGGGTATCCGTTCGTGATCTGCTATAATCTTGCTCATTTTCTCATTCTCCTTTTGTGTTTGAGAATGGGGCGCAATAATGCGCCCCAGTTTTCTTATTAAGCCGAGGGCTTCGCCTCGTAACACCACCCGCCCTCGGGGACGATACGAAGCGTTCCCTTGAGTGCGGTGTTAGCCGATATCTCGCCGAACCCGCTTTCAAGCGGCTTGCCCTTGAAATACACGGCCTTTGCGAGTCCCGGATGGTTTACGCACCACCACATCGCCTTGTCGGCGGCGATAGCGGTTTCATAGGCCGCGATAGCAGCCTCCCAGTCGGATTCCATCGTGGCGTTCCAGTTGCAGGGGAACGGCATGGTTCCGCCGAAGTCTCGGAGGAGTTCGACGTACTGCACCATTGATTCTTCGCTGATGGGGGTTACGTCTTCGGTGTTCGGGTCGGGGAACATATCGGGCGCACCCGTGACCTCGGGAAGTGCGGTGAAGGCCGCTGCTGTGGTCGGCCTCGTTCCGGCGGTCGCCTCGGGAGCATACGAAAGGTTCATTCCCGCTACAATAAGTCTTTTACGCATTATAATTTCTCCTTATCCTGTGAAAACTACATAATCTTCCGTTTCGCTGCCATCTTCGGTAATGTCGGCGACAACGGCGGTGTACCTCGCAAGAAGGCGGTATACGGTCGAGTCGAGTAGGTTTTGTACGGGTTGGTAGAAAACCCTCGTAAAGCCGAGCGCGGCGAACTGTTCGTCTACGCAGTAGAGAATGTTCTTTGCGTCGAGTTTCCTGTGACTCCCCGTGTTCGTGTAGACGTTCACCTCGAACATGACATCGGCGGCGTTTTCGATCTTGTCGCCCGTCGTGTAGGGCGTGTAGACCGTGTTATTTCTCATTTCGACGGTAAGACAGGGTAGCTTGTCCTGTTCGGGCGAATACTCGGCCTGTACGGTGAGGTTTGAGAACCTCGCCTTTGCTACCGTCTGTATTTGATTGAACACATAGCTTTCGATGTCTTTCATAGGTTATATGTCCTTGAACACTTCCGCTGTGACCTCATCAACCGCCTTTACTATCGCTTTCCCGGCGTGGTACATAGGCATTGAGGCGGGCGTACCGTGGGTTTCGTGCTTTACGCCGTCGGGGGTGGTGTAGTACCACTTGTCCTTACGGCCTTGTTTGTACCCGTAATCGCCTATGTTGACGATACCGCTCGGCCTCGGTTCGGGGTACGGTTCGGCCCCGTTGTAATGGACTCCCGCTCCGAACTCGATAAAGGCTACGGCCTCGCCTTCCGCTTCGACGGAGGCCTTCGCTCCCTTGCTCCTCGTGAAAACGAGTACGTCGTTTGCGTCGTTTCCTTCGTCGTAAGGGGCGGTGTAGAACCGCTCTGCGGCCTCTTTTTTGCCGATTTCAGCGAGTTTTTGGCTGACCTCGATACATTTATCGTTCATGTATTCCTGGTCGCCTAAACGCCCGATTTTTACGATGATTTCTTCGAGGTCATCCATTTGAGGTCCCCGCCGTCTTTATCTCCTGAAAAGCGACAAGGCAGTTGTTAAGGCTTTTGTTGACCCGCTTGACAATGTAGTTGTGTGGTGTCTGCGGGTCTTTGCCGTCAAGCCATACCCTCGAATACTCCGTAATGGGACAATCAAGGTCCGCTACCCCGACTTTGGAATAGTCCGTAGTCTTTCCGAAAATCTCTATGTCGGCCTCACCGCCCTTCGGCTGAACATTCATCCAGTATTCCGTCGGTTCGGTGTAGACCGCCTCGGAAAACCCCGTTGCGTATCCGTCGCTGTCTTTGACTTCGACCGATACGCCCGTGGGGTTGGCGTAATAGATTTTCGACTTGTTGCGTAGCTGCGTTCTCATTGGCCTAAACTACTACCTTTGCGTAAGGTACGACCTCTTTGAGGAGGTCCGCGTCGTCTACGGAGGCATATGTCCTTGTTATCCCGTTCTCGGTGTGCGCTTTCTCGCCCTCTGCGCCTGCTCGGGAGTAATACCTTGCGGCAAGGCGACAGGTAAGCAAGTCGTACTTCGAGAGGTTGCCGGGGCCTGACTCGGGTATGCCGAACGGAAAGCGGCGAAGGACTACCGCGTCTTTTGCCTGCACGAGCAAAGCGTCTATGAAGTTGTCTGTTGCCTGCGCCTCGCCTGGCAAAAGGGACTTTGTGTATTCCCTCATTTCCGCTTTAGTCATTTTGACCTACCTACCTTTTCTTCTTTTAAGACTTTGCCTTTTCCTGTTCGGGCTCCTTCGGGGACTCTTCAGGGACCGATTCGGGGTTGACCCCTTCCTTATCTACTTCGGGCTTTTTCTCCACGGGAGCGGTCTTTGCAGGCTTCTTTGTCTGCTTTGTCGCAGCGGGCTTGAATACTGTTTTCTGATAGATCATTTTCTTACCTACTTTCTGATTATGCCGCCCCGCTTATGAGGCGAGGCGGCTTTTGAAGAGTGCTATCCGAGGTATCTCGCCGCGATCTCGGGGTAGACGACGGCGTACCCGTACAGTACGTCCATCGAGAGCTTCGAGGTCTTCGTCGCCATATCGTACCCGAGCACGATACGGAGCGAGAACATTCCATCGCTCGTGACATACGAGGTGGCTTCTCCGGCAGCGCGGGGGAGCGGACGGGTTACGAACACGATAGCGTCCCTGTGGAACACGAGGTTGTTCGTGGCGGCGGCGCCGACCGTGATTGCGGCGTTGTCGGCGGCGTTGGCCTGAAGCGCCGGGGTGATGTTGATATCCATCTCGCCCGTGGAGAGGTCGCCGACCTTGTTCACGGTGTAGATGGTATTGTCGCCCGCTATGGTGAACATATCGCCTACGGTGAAAGCGGTGGTGAGTCCGTCGACATGAATGACGCTCGCACCCGCCGTCGCGGCTCCATCAATGAGCGGAGTCCCGGTGGCTCCGGGGGTATGCTCCTCGATGGCCTGCGTCATATAGTTGTCCAGACCGTAGACGCGGCCTATCTGACCCTCGCGGAGAGTTTCATTAGTTCCGGCCTCGTTGACCTTGAACAGGTTTGCCATCTTTGTGAACTCCGCGTCGGCCTCGGTGTCCCATATGGCGTACCTGTTGCCGAGCGGGGCCTTCGCCTTATTGAGGAACTTCCTCGCAGCGGCGAGGTCGTTCATGGACGACGGGGTAGTTCCGGCGGTTCCGAGTATGTTAGGAATGTTCACATACTCCATGAGCCCGGCCCTGTTGATCTTCTCGGCGATAGCGACAGCGGCGGGGTCGATGAACTCGGTACGGAGCTTCTCTTCGCTCCAATTGTTCGCGGCCTCAAGGATATTGAGGTTGAGATCGACGGTCGCGATCTTGTCGAGCTTGACAAGGGCGCTCTCTTCGTTGATGTCCTGCGCGACAACGGTATCGCCGGGCTTGAAGTCCTTCGCCTCGTAGACGACAGGCTTCTTGATCTGAACGGTGTCGCCGAGGTCGGTGAAGTCTTCGGAAAAGTCCCTGGCGCAAAGCATAGGCATTACGAGGAACTCGCGAAGTCTCGGGAGGGTTCTCCTGGCTATGGTCTGAAGGGTGATGAAATTGTTAGGCATTTGTTACTCCTTATCCTTTCTGTCGGGAGGCATACAACTTTTTGTAGTATTCCGCGTCCGACATCTTTGACGTGTCCTCGGGCGGGTCCTGGGGGTTGGGGTCTGTGCCGCCGGAAAGTCCGGGCTGTCCCCCCATCCTTGCCGCCTCGTAGGACTTTTTCTGATTCTCAAGGAAAGTTTTCTGCCCGGCGAAGAACTCGTCGCCGAGGTCTGCGGGTAAGGCTGCCGCCATCTGTGCGGCTGTCGCCGCGTCGTACCCCGCTCCCATGAGCTTTGCGGTGTAGTTCGCGGTCTTCTCCCGTTCCTTGTATGCGGCGTTCTCGTTACGGAGAGTCTCGAGGGCTTCCGCCTGCTCCTGGGCGGTGCGGGTCTGCTCGTCGAGGGTTTCCCGATACTTTCTTTTCCACTCCGCCGCGTCCGAACTGGCGTTACTCGTAGAGGCCTTCTGCCTTGCGAGGTCGCTTTCGAGCGCCTTCACCTTTGCCACAAGTTCTTCGATCGTCGGTGTGGGCTGTTCCTTTTCCTGTTCGGGCTTTTTCTCCTGCTCGGGGGTCTTATCCTTGTTTTCGTCCATGTTCATGTTCTCCTTGCGATTTGCGGCTTCTCTGCCGATTCCTTGCGTTTACAGTTCTCTCTGTAATGTGCGGTTATAGACTTCTCTGTCTGTATGCAAAGGGGCGCTGCCCCTGTGTGCCTATTTGGATAATTTGAGATAGCACCGACAGTTGACGTCCTCGGCGGGGTCGTGGAACGCTCCGGGATAAGGCCCGTGCGCTCCTGTGTAGCTGTAAAAGTCCGCATTGAGGGGGACGACTGTGCCTTCAAGGTATTCGTGGGTGTCTCGCACCCGATCGTCCTTCATCGTCTGCCATTGTTTACGCTTCGCGCCGTTCATGCGCCCGACCTCGTGGATAACTCCGTTGGCGACTCGGTGCGCCTCCGTATAGGCAATAGCCTGTATGGCTTTCTCGGCGTTGTAGGCGGCGTTCGGATCGTCTTTGTTCGATAGAGCCTCGATATGCTCGCCTATTCGTTCCGAAGACGTTTTGCCGTCTATCTTCACGTCTATAAGGTCCCGGAGCTGTTCGGGGGATATGTGCTTTTTCACGCTTCCCAGGTCGTCTACAACGCTTGATTCGGCGAGAAAGGAAAACTCAACGATATAGTCAAATACCCAATCCTCGGCCTCCTGTTTCGACATACCCACAAGCGGAGTTTGCCTTATGCGCTGTTCAAGCCTGTTTATCTCGTCGAAGTTAAGCATTTTCCGTTTCCGTGGTTCCTTCTGTTGCCCCGACAGAAAATGCCGCCTCGATATACTTCTTCGACCTTTCGACGTCGTTAAGAGGATCGCTCGACAGGCCGGAACGCTCGAGAGTTATTTCGGGGGAGAGCCCCAGTTTCATCATGTTCAGGGCCGCCTGCGTCTTCGCGAGCAGGTTTTCGGTACTGTTGCGCTTGAACGACAGCTTGAAGTCCTCGGGGTTTATCTCGAGGCCGAGTTTCGCCCGTAAAATGTTCGCGACAATGCGGTCGAACCTCTCGTTACTCTGCTTGAACAAGTCTTCGGTGTTTTGGGCGCAAGTGTCGGCGTTCGCCCATCCATTACGCAGATAAACGGCCCCGACGTTATCGGAAGTGCCGCCTCCCTCGTGAGTGGTATACGGAACGCCTACGGCTTCGTAGTATCTCGTATAGTGGTCGTCAAGCGTTGTCTGCGTCTGCGTCTGGTCTAACTGCTGCGTGAGTATCTTTAAGTCGGGTTTCGATCCGTCCGAAGATTTGAGACATATCATTCCCGCCTCTTGAATGGTGTTAGCGTCAACGCCCTCCTCAAAATCGGTATCTATGGCTATGACAAGGCTCTGTATGAACTGATTGATACCGTCCTGTCTTAAACTTTCGGTTTCGTCTACCGCGTCGGCTATCGGGATCGCGTTTTCAAACGCCCCCATCATGTTTTCGTTGTAGTAGTATTCGACGAACGGCACTTCGCCGACGACGTTTTCCTCGATCGAAAGTATCTCCGTCGCTACGACCATTTCAGTTACGCCATGAGAGGCAAGATCGAACGTAGGGTCTTCGACCTTCCCTTTGAGGACGTACTTTACAGAGGGCGTGAACGCGTCGAGGAGCACATCTTTGCCCCGGAGCACCATTTTTACGCCCATGATCGTGGGATTTCCCGGCTCGTAGCTGTAAACATTGAACGCCGACCGGGGTTCAAGGGAGTATGCGTAATACGGCGAGCGCGTATCTCCGTCTTTTGAGGGGGTGATATACATAATCCCCACGCCGACGGTGTGGAAACGGTCGACAACGCCGCTATCGGCGGTGTGTTTGCCCGAAGTCTCAAGATATTTGTTGAGTATCTTCGCCATTTCGACGGTTTTTTCGTCCTCCCGATTGGCGACATAATACGCAGGCTCTACAAGAAAGTAGCCGTTTTTGAATGAAACGGTCGGATTTGCGAGGTCTATATGCACTTTCGCGCATATTTCGGGCCTGACTTTCTTCGTCCTTTGGAGAATGGGGACTTTGCCGCGCCTGTACCAATGAAGATAATCTTCCTCGACGCGGTTTAGAGCATGAACATTAAGGGCGGCGTTGACCTCCTCGATAACATTATCGGGGGTTATCGTGAATGGCGATAATATTTTTCGTCTGCCGAAAAGCTCCATGTATGACGCTCCTTTTTAGGGGGAGAGGTTCAGAGAGGGGTGCGGCACTATTCTTTGACCGCCGTGCCGCAGGCGGCTGACCCATTTGTGCTCGGAGGTTCTTAATGGTAATTTGTCCGTATCACAAGAAAGCGACAGAGTAAATAAAAGATCCGCAAGTATAGCGGTTTTTCATATAGAGCGCAATAAAAAATCGCCCCGTATGGGGCGAGTACGAAAAATATGTCTGTCTGCCGTTTTAGAACGGTCGCTGTTTGATAATGGCTTTCGCTCTCGGCTTTCGATTCGTCATCGAGATTGCTCCCGCGAGCGAGTCGGGGGCGTCGTCGTGCTTGTTTTTACCCATGATTTTGAACGAAAATACATTCTGCATGAACATTTCGTATTCTTTCGACCTGTGCCCGGCGGAAAGGAATATCATGCGGTCTCTGATTTCGGGCGCTTTGTCCTTGATACGCATTTCTTTACCCGTTCCTGTCCAGTTTTTCGAGGTCGTGCGGATATTTGTCTTAAAATCCTGCACTTTCAGCTTGTCCATCACGCCTTCCGCATAGCTCGCCGTAGTTTTCGTACCCTCAAACTCAGCCGCCGCTACGTTGTGCGTGATGATTTTGTCGGCGACAAGCGGCTGCGTGACGCTTTTGTCCCCGTTATTGTAAACGACATCGGGAACATATATGTCATTCTCGCCGTACTGGTAACAGACTGGCCCGGCTACATAGTCGCCGCCACCCCACGCAGGGTCAACAAACATGAAGATTCTGTCCGGCTCGGCCTCTTTGGGCAGTTCCCCGTCGTAATATCGCAGGCTCCCGGCGGAGAAAAGCGTCCCTTCCCGCTCTATCGGGCGGCCCATATATTGAGCGAACCACGAGGCCATATCGTCGTGACGCTCGAAAGAAGCCCTTCTTCGCCTGTAATACGCCGTCGAGAAGCCTTTGTTGTAATTGTACTCGAAGTTCGATTCGTCTTTATCGTTTAGAGCCGGGATATTGATGTATTTCCACGGGTATTCCGTGAACCTCGGGTCGTTTTGCAGAATGTCGAGCCTTTTCCCTTGCGGGTCGTTTGTGCTCCACCGCGTTCCGATCCATAAATACCTTGTGGTTTCCTTGCCTCTCGGGATAAGGTTGTTGTCTACCCTTTTCCATGTGCCGTCGAGCCTGTCGGGGTTCAATGCCTCCTCGATACCCGAAAGAAGGTCGTCGGCGACTATGATACCGCCCTCGGCGTCGCAAGCCCCGTTGAGGGTCCCGTAAAGCGAGCGGCAAGTAAGCGTCGGGTAGTGCTTCATTCGCCCGAGGTCTAAAATCTCGTCGGCTGCGTTCTGTTTGCTGATCTTTATTCCGGGGAATATCTTCGGGTAGTTGTAGGTATCCTCGTCTGTGAGGATTTCGAGAACGCCTGTATAAAACGGCCTTGTAAGGGTGTCCGAATAGGACGAGTAGAGGTTCGGTAGCTCCGTGTCTCGCCCCATTATCCAGGTAACGTACATGAGGGCGAGCGTAGTCTTGCCGACTCTCGGAGGGCAGGTAAGAAAAAGCTCCATAATCTCGCCGTCGGCGAGCCTTTGCATTTCCCGCACGACGGGGTAAAGGACCCTGCGCCGGGGAAGATAAAATCTGTCCTCGGGCCTGCGGTCAATCTCGAGATACTGCATATACGAGTCGAAGTTGCGGGGCGCGGATATAAGCAGCGCGAGTTTGTAAAGCTCGTAGAACTCCTCGCTGTCACCCCCCTGACTCCGCATATTCTGAACACATCGCTTTCGGAGGTCGGAAAGTATCGCCTCGTCGTACTCTTCCTGAAGCACCGCGAGCGCGTCCGTAAAGGCCTCGGCCTTGTTTGTCGCCTTTACCCTCTCGTATACAATACGCAGGAGCTTCCTGTTCTCGGACATCTATTCCTCTCCTTTTCCCGGCTCGTGAGATACGACGTCGTATTCGACGCTTTCTTCCGTATACTGGTCGAACGGGTCGAATACCTCCGCGGGCTTTTCCGTTTCGGCCTGCTCCGACTCCGCGACGGAAAGGGCAACCGCCGCCCGAGCCTCCCGTATCTCCTGTTTTCGTATCTCCTCTGCCGCCTCTTTGTTCCTTCTCTCCCTCTCCTGGGCGAGAAGCGCCGCCTTTCGCTCGTTCGCGGCTTTCCATACAGCGTAGCGCTTGCCGAACCCTCCGGGGTACTTCAGCCCGACTTGCCGGGCGGCCTTCGCCTGCGTGATCTCGCCCCGCTCGAAAGCAAGGAATACCTCGTCGGGTATCTGTATCTCCGCCTTACGGCCCCATCCTTCCCGTTCGCCTAAAGCGATCCTCTTTTGCGCCGCCGCGATACCTTCGGCCTGCCTCTCCTTGAGAAGCGACCTCTCGAACTCCGCCATCGCCGAAAATATCTGAAAAGTGAATATCCCCGTAGCCGAGGTAAGGTCTATGCTCTCTTTCAGGGAGCGAAGCCCGACCCCCTTGTCCTTTAACACCCTCGCGATCTCGCAAAGGTCGATGTTGCTCCTCCCGAGCCTCGACAGCTCCGTCACCCATACGATGTCGCCCTTCCGCACGTCCTCGAGCATTCTTGTAAGCTGCGGACGGTTCTTGTCCTTGCCCGACATCTTCTCCTTGTAAATGCGCCCGCAGAACTTCAGGGCAATATCCTGCCTGTCCGTGTTCTGCTCGAGCGTACTGACTCTGACATACCCGATATCCATTTACTGAACCTCCTTCTTTACGCCGTCGAACATCTTCGACAGACCCTCCCACATCTCCTTGCGGTAGTCCTCAAGTAGCTTGAGGAGTTCGGACTCGTCCGTTCTCCGCTTCTCTGCTCCTTCCGGCATTTCTTTGCTCCCCTCCTAAAGCATGACCTCTGCGGCCTTGTACTCGGCAAACTTGTCGGAGGCTATCTTGCTTGCGTGTTCCCTGTCCTCCGCATATACCGACACAACATACCCGTACTCCTTGTTCCCGTGAACATCCCCGTCGTCGAACATCCAATTTCCCTCGTAGGGGCCGTCTATCCTCGTGACATTCCCTTCGGAGTCGAGGTCTACCGACCAATGAGGGTAACTGTCCTCTATCTTCCCGTCGATATACTCCTCGATATCGTTCGCCCGGTCGCTCCCGTACCCTGTACCGCAGTACATGGCGTGTATGCGCTCCGCCTTCTCCCTGTCCGTCGTCGCCGCAATTATCCGATAATCCGAATACTCCCCGCAAGTAACGACATAGATCGTCTTGACTTCTCCCATTTGTCTGCCTCCTATTCTTCGCCTATCCTCCGCATTTGCTCGGCGAACCGTTTCTTTGCCTCTTTCCTCGCTCCGTTTCGGTCTTTTGCGTACACGCTTACCCTAAATACGCTATTGACCCTTTTAACGACCCCTTCGTCGAAAATAATACGGTACACGCTCGGCCCCTGTATACCGATAATCTCCCCCGTAAGGCTGAACGTCACCTCCCAGGACGGGTAGTAGTTCTCGATACCCTTGTCGAGATATACCTTGCAGACCGTCGCAGGATCGCCGTACATATCGCATATCTCGTTTGCCTCGCCCTCGTCCTCTACCGCAGCGATAATGAATACGCACTCACTTCTCACAACGCGGGACACAATATAGATCGACTTTACCTCTTTCGTTTCTCCCATTTTCTCGCTCCCTTCCAACATACACAAAACGGGTCTCTGTTTGCCTTAAAGTATAGCCTATTCCCTCCCTTTAGGCAACCCTAAATGAGCATATTTTTTTCACTTTTCGCAATAGGCAATTATGGCTATCCTCTACCCCCTCGCTCCGCTCGGAAAAACCGAAATTGTTTTTTCGTGTGGTCGGACACCGACGCTCCCCTCTGTCCGCTCTGCCTCTAAAACACGAAAAAAGTTTGTTGATGTGGTCGGAGGGGTAACGCCGGTCGGAAATGAGGTTCCCGTATATCCCCCCAGGGCCCCCGCCGATCGTGCGGACGGAAGACGGGCGGAGGGGGTCAGGCCGTTGATTTTTCAAGGCTTTTTCCCTCGTGGGCGCATGGCCTATTGTTTACAGACACGCCCAAAAGAAACGCCAGGGTCCGTTGTTAGGTTCCGGCTCCTCTCTTCCTTTGCCCCCTTTATTACTTACCGATTGAAATACTTATATAACTATATATCTATACAGGGGAGGGCGGGCGGCGCATATACCTATACAGATATATATACATATACAACGGAGGGGGAGGCGGGGCGGGATCGCAAGCCCGCCCGGCTGCGAGGACGCTACACGGGACGGGGGGAGGCGGGGAGGCGTTCCAGGGACCACGGCGCAAGGCCAAAAACAGGCCGAACACGGGACGGAACACGGGACGGCGGTATATATCCCGTATCAGATCGGGGGACGGCTGCGCCGTGTTCCTGGTTGTTCCTTGCTGAAAATAATTACACATTATTTATAGCCTAATGCTTGACAATAGGCCACATTCATAGTACAATAAGACTATCAAAAGACACGAACGCAAGGCCCACCGGCCGGGAGGGATAGAAAAAATGTCAAGGACTAATGAGCTTAGAGAAACGATTATAAACGCTATCGAGGAAATGGACGACGGCGACGCCGCCTAACTTAAAAATACAACAGGATCACAACAACACTTTTTTAACAGTATAGGCCGGAGGCCGGGAGGAGTTAGAACAATGACAGACAGACAGTATAAAGAAGCAAGGGAAATCGCGGAAAATAACGGCGCACTTTATCAGTATGAAAAATGGAACGGTAGCATTTACCCGTCCCGTTATCTCAATTCAGACGATATGCGCGAACTCCGCGGCGATAACAGGAAGATCGCCGGAGCATACACCCTTGACGGCTTCAACGGGCGCGCCGTGCTTATACCGGGGACGGCGGGAGCGGTTTATCTCAAATCATACAACACCACCGTCGCCGTATTTTATGACGGCCTCGACGGCTGCGAGATGTATAAAACCTGGAACGGCTTCAGCGTTACAACACTAAAGCATATCAATATTGCCCGTTCGTCGTTTGGCCTCCCGGCGATGTCAAAAAGGGAGTGGATAGAATACCGCACGGAATACGGCGACATTGTATCAAATAGCACGGGGGAGTTTATCGCGGAGGCGGTATAGCCTCCGATCCCGTCCCGGCGGGTATAAATAGGCGTTTAGGCCGGGAGCGGGGGACGGACGCGCCGCCCGTCCCCGTCGCAATCAAACATCACTTTACAAGGCCATTTTAAGGCCGGGAGGGGCATATAATGACATTTGAACAATTCCATGAAAAACAGTTAGATAAATTGGAGGCGCACGGAGTGCCGGAGGCTTGCACCTATGGTAACACTACGGGCGGCGTATGGATCGCGAACAAAAAGGCGACGGCTGCGGAGTATATCGAGGGCGAACAGGTTTTGTCCGTTGCCCCGCAAGATAGGCCGCTCCCGGTTGATTTTATCGAGGAGGAGTTAAGGTGCAGCACGATTGCGGAACGACTCCCGGAGGAGTACAACGACGGGAGTCGTTCAATCGTCGCGCTTAAAAACTCCGACAAGGGATATACAACCTACGTCCGCAAGGCGTTATTGTCCGGGATACCGTCAAACGCCGTCTATTATACATCAGGCCGCCGCAATATGGTATTTATCGGCTTGTTTGATAGATACGGGCGCGATTTGCACATTGTCCGGCTTGTTATGCCGTGCCGATATGAGGCCGGAGTGGAGGCCACCGCCGATTAACGGAGGCGGCACGGGATCGGAGGCCGGGAGGGACGGCGCAAGCCGTCCCAGGCCAGGCCGACGGCGGCGAGGCCGACCCCGTTCTGCGGTTCTGCCGTTCTGCAAGTTATAACCGGGCGTTCTGCCCGTTCTGCGAGATTTTAGGAGGATAAAAACAATGAAATATGAAATAATCTACGCTGTGGGGAACACATATAAAAACAAGGTTATCGAGGCCGACAACGCAACGGAGGCAATTAAAAAGGCGCGAGTAAAGCACATAGTTGACATAGACGAGTTTGACAACGCAATCCCGGCGCGGAAGCTGTGCGACGCCATACGCAAGTTTGCGGACAGCCCGGAAGCGTTAGACAATTTCGAGAGTTATCTATCGTACCATTTTGCGGCGTGGCTTAAAAGGTTTGCGAACAATCCGCAAGCAATAGCGGGAGAGTTCGAGCATTTCGCAAATATGGAGTTTTAACCGGGGAGGCCGATATCCGACAGGGAAAAACACCAATCCATACTCCGGGACTATGCTCACGAGTGGGAGTTTATCAGCAACACATACGCGCGTATTTCCTGGAACGAGTTCGCAATCGTTACCGAGTTCTTCGAGAGTGCCGGGAGGCGTTACGGACTACTCCGGGAGTTCCGAGAGAATGGTATCTGTTAGGGGAGGCCGAAAAGGGAATTACCGTAATTGACAGTATAAACGAGGCTATCGAACAATAACAGGAGGACAGGAAAATGAAAGCCATCAAGAAAGCCGATTATGTCATAATTCAGAGAGTGCCGACAGAGTGCGTAGATCGCACGACAGAGTGCGAAAGCCTGGAGGCCGCCGTCAACGAGGCCGAGTGGATATGGGCGCACTTGACCGAGAGAGAGCGCAAGGTGAGGAAAGCGTTTTATATCCTCCGTTGCGCCGATCCTTCTGTCCATTCCCCGCAGCACTTGACGGGGGAAGTTGTCCGAGATTTTAAGGCCGGGGAGGTGCGCTAAATGGTACGCGAATACAAAAACCCCGTTCATCTGCCCGACCCGGCGGGTATATATGCCGCCCTGCTCTTCGAGCCACATAGCCTTATCGCCGGGACAACAGGCAGCGGAAAGTCAACCGTTCTGCACTCTGTTCTGTATGCGGGACACCTTCTGTCCCCGGCTCAAAACAAGTTTATGTATATCGACCTCAAGGGAGGCGTGGAGCTTACGCCCTGGGCGAAGCTGCCGCACTCTCTCGGGATCGCTCTCGACCCGACCGAGGCGGCGCGTATGCTCGACAAGGCGATGGCGATAATGGACGAGCGGTACAAGTTTCTGCGGCACATGGGACTGTCCGAGTACGACGGATATAGACTGTACGTCGTCATAGACGAGATAGCCGACCTCATGGCGACGGGCGGCAAGGCGATAGAAGACAGGATCGCGAGGCTTGTCCGAATGGGTAGAGCCGCCGGGGTACACGTTATCGCCTGCACCCAAAACCCGTCCCGAGGCAAGGGCGGCGGACTTCCGGCTGCGGTCGTGCAGAACATGACGGCCCGGCTTGCCCTCCGCTGTATGTCGGCGATCGAGTCCAGGCAGATACTCACGACCGGGGGAGCCGAGAAGCTACCGAGGCACGGTAAAGGCCTCCTTCTGCTCGACGGCGAGATCATGGGTGTAGATATCCCGCTCCAACCCCGAGCGGAGATCGACGCTGTTCGCCGCTACTGGCGGACGCACAAGGGAAAGTTAAGGCTATTCAAGAGATAGGAGGACGAGGATATGATACTCGCATATTTGAGATTGCGCTACACTATAAAGGGAAATGTGGTACTCACATTTAGGGACAAGCAAGGGAATGTTATCGTGGAAGATCGCTTCGAGGGAACGGAGGATTTATGCCTGGAGAACGGGTTCGGCCTGTGGGATTGGTTGGATGTTAAGTACATATATGCGGGGCAGGACGGATACCTACACATAGACTGCGAGGTAAAATAGACCGACCGCAGCCGGGGAGCAATCCCCGGTTTTTATTTGCTCCGTCGCCCAGGGATAGACCCGAGCACAGCAAGACCCCGCTCAAGGCGGTAAATCGCCTATTTGAGCGGGGTTTGTTGCGAGGTCGATATGTTTATCGTTTGAGAGGTAAAGTCCGTCATTCAGCCGATTTTCGGCCTCAAAACAAACAATCCCCATTTTTCAACGGTTTTCGAGCGGCGTAAATCTGTACCTGAAGACAATGAATCTGCTCCTGTATCTGTATCTGTAACTGTATCTGTAACTGGGTGTCGATTCGATTTGAAGTCGTTTTCGTGTCGATTTGCACTCGATTCTGGTTCGTTGCCGCCAGTTGTCGCCCCAAAGGAACACCCGGCCCCGTTGTTAACCCTCTATGAACGTAGTTCTTCAGGGTTGCGCCTCGGGGTTTTCTGTCTCTAATTCTGCCTCTAATTCTGCGAGTACGCTATCGCATACGTCGTCATTCTCTCGGCATATCGGCTCGAATTGACAAGCCGCACAATACGTTTCGTAGATGTGTTCGGGCATTTCCTACCCCTCCTTCTGCGTTTTCTCCGGCAACGCCTGAGTTTCGGGAAGGTCCGCAAGGTATCTCCGCTGTATCTCCGCCATCGAAGGTAGAGAGCGAAGCGGCGAGGCCGCCGCAAGGTCGTGTAAAACGGTCGGTTCCCTCATGTTGTAGTATTGTTTCGAGCGCCATATGTATACGCCCTGCGGGATTATCCCCTTCGTTACAAGGTCGGAGTCTATCGCCTCGAGTATCGCAAGCGCCTGTTGCATAAGCTTCTGTTGTTCCTTGTCGCACCCGTCGCCCTTGCACCATCTTTTACCGTCCTCGACGGGGATACCGAGGAGGACGCACAAGCCCTCGAAGGACGGAAGCTCGCCGTTATTCTGGCACTTCGCCCAATAGAGGTTAAGCCTCTCCCGCATATCTTCAGCGTCCCGCACCTTCGGCTTGTCCCAATAAAGGGCGGCCTCTATACTCTGCGAGATTTGGTCTATTCGTGCCGCTTCCCGCTCTCTGTCTTTATCGCTCGACATAATCCATCCTTTCTGTGCCATCGGGGAAGTGTTTCTTCGTAACGGCGATACAAAACTCGTCTATCTCGCTCGCCCATATCGCCGAGCCCGGGCCATTTACCGACTCCCACGCCAGCGGAAAGCCTCCGATCCCATCGAACAGACTTCCGAGCGTCGCCGTTCTTTCGTACTGAGCTGATATCCGCTTCATAAGCCACATCCACGACCCGCTCCGTCTGTTCGCATACCCGACCGCGATACTGTTGCCTAAAGCCCTATACCTCGGAGAGTCCGCAGGCTTATGTTTCTTCCCCTTGCTATCCGTCCATTCGCCTATATCCGTCCAGCCATCCGGGTACCCTTGCAGGCGCTCGCACTCCAGCGGAGTGAGACGGCGAACTACACGCGACTGTTTTTCGCATACGAGCGAAGACCAGCCTTTGAAGTCCCGCGCCTTAAGGCTTGCAGCTTGCTCGGACTCCTTATATTCTCCTATCCGCTGGACAGCGAATACGGAGCTTGTCTTAAGTACCATAGGTACATTATTCTCTTGAGACTCTGTTGTCAGAACGACCTGCTTGTACGAGGCCAGCGCCGCTACACTATCCTCCTGAATTAAAAGACCTTTCCCTCCTCCAGCTTTACCAGCACGCTCTTGAAACGATAAGACCTTTGCTCCGCTCGTATTCACTCCACCCGTTGCGGCAGTTATAGTTGGAGCGATATCTCCCGTGAGAGTCTGATTGTATACATCTACTCCGATAGCCCCGCCTGCTCCTCGAGCGTCTCCCTCAAGATATCCGGCAGAACTTTCCTTCTTGTCTGCGCTCTGTTCAGGATCCCACGACACGCCTTTTCGCTCAAATAAAATCTCTGGTGCGCTGAGGCCTCCAAAGTCTGCGATAAGTGCGATTCGTTTTCTTCGCTGGGCTGTTCCCCAAAACTGCGCGTTGAATACTCTGTAGGCGATGGAAAAGGGTACGCCGCCTTCTCCGATTCCCATAAGAGCGCCGGCCCTTGACCACTTCCCTCCTTCAGGTAAAGGAACAACGGGCGCTTCTGGCTTGACGATTCTGACGATTTCCGTGAGGACTGTTTGAAAGTCTTTCCCACCGTTGCTTGAGAAGGCTCCGGGGACATTTTCCCAGACCATGAATCGAGGCCGGATATCGAAAGCTGTTCGCCCTCTATGTTTGTCTGCATTTCGCATTTCCCTCACAATTCTTATCTGCTCTAAAAAAAGTTTGCTCTCGGCACCCTCAAGCCCTTTTCTATTGCCCGCCATTGAAAGGTTTTGGCAGGGGCTACCGCCTGTGATGACATCGACGGGCGGTAGGTCGGCTCCGTTGAGTTTCGTGATATCTCCGCAGTGCTTCACTCTATCTCCTTTCGAGGTTCTCCACCCCGTTGTCGTTCTTGTCGCCGTTCTTGTGGTAGACGCGGCCTACACCGGGAAGAAATGCGTCGGCGACGAGAGAGGCGATCGTAAACGCCCGCTTGTCTTTGCCCTTGTAGAGAAGGACATATCGGTTCAGCTTCTTGTCCCGGTAGCCCGCAAGAACCTTCCCGCTCTTGTTTCGTATCTGCCCCTTGTCCGACACCCAGTAAAGGTTCTCGAAGTCGGGAATCGCTTTCCACCGCACCCCGTCCTCCTCGATGATCTTCGAGAACTGAGGCCCCGTGTAGGGTTTGAAAAAGGGGCATTTCCCCGCCGGAAAGGTCGTTATCGAAAGCAGGGTGCAATTCTTGAAGCGGTCGGCGGCAAAGCACCGTTCTGTCTGATTGCATTTTGCCATGTCCGCACCCTCCTTTAGAACGGAATCTCTTCGTCCTGATGAAAGCCATCCGGGATATCTGCGTCATATGGGCTCGCCGAGGAGGTCCCGTCGCCGACCGTGACATCTGCGTATATCGTGGTGCGATACTTGCCGCTTCCCTCGGGGTATTCCTGTATGTCCACTCCCTCGATACTTTTGATCGTGATGTACTCGCCCGACTTCTCCGCAAGCGGGTGGTCTATCTTCGCTAAAATCTTTATCCACCCGTGGTTTGAGTACACCTTTTTCCCGTTCTTTTCACCCTCGTACTTTTTGTTCGAGACCGTATATAGGGTGTACTTGCCGTCGCCCTTGCTCTCGCCGATGTAAGGGTAGTATTTCTTCCCTACTCTAATCGCCATTCGTATTACTCCCTTCTACGGCCTTTACCATTGCGTTGTTGTAGTGGATATCGAGTCCGAGGTTGTCATGGATAATGTCGCAGACCTTTTGGACGGATATCGCCTTTTCCCCTATCACCGCCTCGGAATAGAAGGTGATGTCCTCCCACCACTTTAGAACAGCGTCGTCGGAGTCGAACCCGTATCTGTCCATCAGGCAGGCAGCCGACAGGATCATCATTTGCATTATTGTCTCGGTCTTTGTTTCCCTTATGACCCGCCTAAACTGTGCCCTCGTGACTTCGAGCTTCGTCTTGTCGCTGACCTTCTTCGGCGGGGTCCTACGCTTATTCTTCATCCGTTCCGGCCCCCTCGTCCCTTATGCTGAAAGTCCCGTACATAGCGTTTGATAGGTTCTGCACGAACCGCTCGTCGCCCGCAAGTTCTGCTTCGCCCGTCAACACGAGAATGCCGTGGAGTATTTCGTGGAACAGCGATTGCATTTGCAGTTCGGGTGTTGCGTTTTTGTTGATCCTGATTTCCGCCTTTGCGTAGTCTATCTGCCCGAAGTGGATATCGGTATCGAAGTAGTCGGCTACAAGCTCGACCTTGTGCGGTATTCCGCATATCATTACTTTGTTCGGTATTATAGGTGTCATACTTTCCCTTTCTCCTTGTCCAACGCCCATACGCCGATTGCGTAGGCTTGCCATACATCCGCTCGAAAGCCGTAGAAGAACCCAGGGTCTTTCTTTGTCCCCTTGCCCCTGTTCGGCGTGTTCGGAGCGAATCGGTCGATAAGGTACTGGATTACATTTGCGTCCTTTGCTTTCGGCGTACCGATAAGGTCGACGATATATTCCTTTCTGCCGACATACTCGGTCGGTTTCCCCTCCAACATTATCTCGAATATCGCCGAATATCTCCCGACCCATACGCAGGTATCGAACACGCTCTGTCCGACCGCCATACCGTAGGACTTTATGCGCTCGATAACGACCTTGCGGATCCCGATATTTCGGTTGGTACACTCGGAGACAATCAGATCTACGAGGTTCTCGTTCGCTACCTTGCCGAACACCATAGGCGTGTAGTCGTCTGCGAGTATTGCGTACCCGCTCTCGATGTTGCCGGGGTCTATCGCCAATAAAGCCTCGACCCCGAAAGGCCACCGCAAGCTGCCTGTGCAAACGGTGAGGTAGTTCGCTTTGTCACTCATTTTTCGAGTCCTCCGCTGCCGTAGGCTTGCCAAAGTGTTTTTCATAAAGGAGGTTGGTGAAGATAGAGAGTTCTCTTTGTACGGCATTTGCCCCTTTCTCCGCTTTCAAATAACTCTCCATCGCTCTAAAAACTTCACCGTGCGCCTTTACCACTTCCTCCAGGGCGTGTGTGCGGGTTTTTTCGGACGAGATTGCGTGTTCTTGCGCGAGTACAAGTTCCATCAGTTCGTCCCGATTAAGCATAAGTATTAGCGTGCTGTTTATCATTCTTTCTCCTCCCTGTACGGCTCCGGCGTCGGCCCATTGTTATACCTCCTCGGGCTTATATGCCGCGGGAAATTGACGCCAAGCGATAACCTTTCGACGTCGGAGAGCTACAGAGTATTGATCGAAAAACCACTTGCCATCATGGGTAGAAGCGATATCTACCGCCGTATAACCGTTCTCGAACATGATTGTTACGAGAACGTAATCGGATCTCTTTTCCCACATGTTGCTTTTCCAACGATCCGTACCTTTGAATCTTGCGAAAATACTGTCATGCTCTTTCGGGAGTCCCTCCTCTACGGGTATCCACCTTTCGGCGGGGGGTATAGCCTCGATATACTGTGTAGGTTCAAGTCCTTTTGCCCAAGCGTGTTTTACGGCATTGATCGCCGCCTGTCTGCTTATTAAGTCACTCATTTTCCAACCTCGCACTCATTATGATTTTATCAAGGCAATCTTTACACAATTCGATTCTTTCCCAACCGCTTTCATACCACAAAACCCAATATCGTTTAGCCTTATATTTGTACTTTATCTTTGCGTCGGGAGGGTTCTTTTTACAGATATCACAGACGTGTATTTTCATTTTCACCTATGTTGTTTATTCCTCGCTTTCCACTCTTAACGGGATAACAATTCCGTTTTTCCTGTCCATAACTATTGCTTGCCCTATTGCGACCGCCCTTATTGCGTCCGCGCATTTAGGGCAAAGATCAAAATGCTCATTTGCAAAACGGGTACTTGTGATTATTGCGGAACAAAAACGGCTACTACCCGTAACTGTCGCTCCACAACAATCGCATACTATGGCATTCATTCCTTTATTCCTCACTTTCCCACTTGTTCTTCGTAAGTATGCAGTTGTGGTAGCTGACGCAATACACTTGTCCGTCCTCGGTCTGTATCGTTACGCTGTTTCCGTCCTCCGCCCATTTCTTCACGGCAACCTCGATAATGTCCCCGTTAGGCATTGCTATGTAGGCATAGTTAAAGTGCCATTTCGTGTCGACCAGTTTGTAATTACGCCCCGTCGCGCAAAGCATTATCACGGCGACTACAAGGACAATTGCTATGATCTTTTTCATCCGTTATTCCTCACTTTCCCTATATTCCGAACATTTCTCGCCGCAACACTCTCTGCTTCCGATTCCGTAAAAAACACCTTTTCCCCAATCTCACGCATAGGAATGTGCATTGATCTTTCGCAAAGAGAAAACGCACACACAAGATAGTCCTCTCTCGTTGATTTAGTAGCGCGCCCGCGCCGCTTTATCGTGATATGTATGCCAACGACAATATATGGCGTTACCCACCCGCGCCCGTCCTTATTAAAACGCACATAGTAGACCGTATCGCCTATATTGCAAGGTATGTCGATTGTCATATATCCTCGCTTTCCTTTTCCGTCTGCGATCTTTCTTTGTTCTGCCAATAGGTAAATATCTGTTTCCCCTCTTTGCAGTATTTTGTTGGCAAGCATATTCGCCAATACTCGACAGGTATTCTCGGCGATATTGCACAATCAAAATAATAATTAAGATTCTCATATAGACCAACGCCCAAATACCCCATTACGCGCCCGTTTTCGTCATATACAGGCTGACCAACACTAAATGCGTCCCGCGCTCCAAGCTGTTCGTAACCAATTAGATATTCGCCATTGATATGAGCCACTACGCCCGAGTTATATTTAGTTTCAACATTTTCACATTCGATTTGATTTATAAACTTCCGTATTTCCTTATCTATGATCATTTCGTCATTCCTCCCTTTCTTAAAACTGCGGGTAAGGATTTGCGCCTTACATGATTTTCGCCTCCCGGTTCGGCTACCTTCTCCCGATACTCTTATAGAGTTGTGCGTCTACTGCTTTCGCCTCTCAAATCCATGAGTTATAGCTACTCACTGATCCCTTCACGGTATCATCTATTCCGCCACCGCAGTTTATTACTATTCCTCCGCTTCTATGACCGTCGGCTCTTCCTGAATAAACCTATACACGTTGTCATCAGGGCAACCGTTAGCCTTAAATCTTTCATAAAGGTAATCACCATCTATCAGCCGTCCGTGCGGTGTAGGGACTTCCACGAGCGGGCAGTCCGTTACGGCATACTCTGTCTTTTGCAAGGCGTGACAGATTCCGTCATAACGAAATCGGCAGTACCCGCAATGCTTCGGCATTTCCATGCCCTTAATCAGTACGCTCATTCTTCAACCTCCTGTTTCAGCCAGTCGAGCAATCCACAGCCGCTTGTACTTGCGTATCCACATCTGTAACAAGTGGATTTGTCGCAGATGAACTCGTATAGCTCTTCATCCGTCATGGCCCGTATGCGGTCGGCGTTGGTAAGAGGCTCATAGTCCGTACACGGGCCATCATGGCAAGGCTCTTTATAAAGCGGCTCACTATGCAAAAGGCATAGACCGTCGTTGCTTTTGTGCTTGCATATACTCATCACTCGCCCCCTATTCCCCCTCCTTCTCGAAAATCTTTAGAACGGCCTCGAAGTCCTTCTGCTTTATGTCCTTCGTACTCGAGTACCCGGCTGCCGCGAGTTTCTTCTTCGTCTGTTCAGCGTTCATACCGAGATCATAGGCTTTAGCGAATATGACCTTCGTTTGTTTCGGTGTTATCGGCGACTCGTCCGACATCGTAGCTTTCAAACTCTCGAACTTCGCGTTGATGGTTTCGTCCTCGATGTCCTGCGTGAACATATCCGACCCGCCGCAGACCGTTAGGGCAGCAGCGACGAGGGCCCGTTTCTCGGCCTTTTTCAAAGCACTATTCGCCGAGTCGAACGCACCCTTGAACCCGTTGCTCTTTTCTGCCGTGTTACACGATCCGAGCGCACTTGCGAAAATTATCTCCCTCCCGTCGGACAGGAGTTTGACGAGATCGCAACGGACGATGTAGTGGAAGAACGGTGCTTTCTCGTTGTATTCCTCGACCTTGCTCTCGATGGTGTATCTCTGCATAAGGCCGTAAGCGAAACAGACCTTCTCTGCACCCGCTTTGAACAGGCTCGGTTTTTTCGTGTTGGGAATAACGCCGAAATCCACCTCACGGCGCAGTATCATTTCCTGTCCCCCTGGGACTCTGATGGCGTAGTTGAGCCTCCTCGTTTCGACTATCGCCTTTTGACCCTCGTACACGATTACCTCATTGTTTGCCATTTTTATTTCCCTCTCTTTCTCGGCTCCGTAAGCCGCTTTATATCTGTGTAGAAAAACAAACACCTGTCGAACAGGGCGAACGGGTCGAACTCGTTTTTCCCCTCGAACTCCTCGCAATCGAGGAGTGTAAAATCTCCGTCGGATCGGAGGTACAGGCCGTACCGCTTGACCGTCCTGTCGTCCGCTCCGTATATTGCCCTCGTGTACGCCGCCGTTTGGGCGCATACCGAAACCTTGTCGGCCCTTGTCGGGCTCGCTATGTTCTTAATGTCGATAACAGCCTTTCGTCCTCCGACTATCCCGGCCCTGTCTACCGTTCCGGCGTAGGCGAGCTTGCCTGAGTATCCGACTGCATAGGAATAGACCGGGGCCTCGATATATTCCCAAACAGGAAAGTATGTCCTTCGGAACATTTCGTATGCCTTCAAATATCCGAGTATCTCGACGGGGAAGTCCTCGAGATAACCGCATAGATCGAACATCTCAAGCTGCTCGTGTATCTCCTTGCCTCTCTGCCTTGCGTATGCGAGTACCGACGGGTTTATCGCCTTGTACTGTTCTCCCTTTATGCAGGCGAGGACTTCGGTGACGGACGGGATTATCTGCCCGTCGAGCCTGTATTCGTGGTTTTCTTCGTTAAATGTGAGTCGGCTCATTCGCCACCCCCTGGGTTGATGTACCCGTTGTTCTTTGCGTAGACGAGTGCGTAGCGGAACGGATTACCCACTCCTTCAGCGGGTATCTCGGACAGTTCATCCATAAAGGTCTTGTGGTCTGACGGGGGGATGAAAGAAAGAAGTTCGTCGAGTTCCCCCTCCCCGAGAGCGTTCAGAAGATTTGCATAGCAATATAATGGAGGGGGAAAAGAAGTATTATTATATATATCTATATTTCTATTACTTCTATTCTTTCTACTATCTTTGTCATCGGTTTGTTGTTGGTTTGTTATTGGAATGTCTTCCGGTTTGCTATCCTTTATCGGGTTATGTTGGTAAAACTCGTATTTTTCAATGGTTATGAGCGTGTATCGGTTTGCTATTCCGTTTGTTATAAGTTCGTGCGTTTGTGTGAGATGTTTGAGAACCGTTCTAATTTGTGCGGTTGTAAGCCCTACCTCCTTGCTCAACGCCGATATCGTAGTCACAAGTTGACCACGCTTGACCGTTATTCCCTTGAACCTCCCGTCCTTCCAATTTGCCTTGAGTAAAAGGTGTATCCATACCGCAAGGGTGTTCGGGTCGCCGTACCACTCCCATCTTTTTAGTTTTTCCGATAGCTTTATGAACCTCTCACCCATTGACTTCTGTATCCCACTCGATCTGCCCGTCCATTACCTCGTCCATTCTCCGAACTACGAGGGCGAGCGCTTGTATACGGTTTGTAAACTCAGCCCGCAGCGCCGCATACTCCTCCGGCGTCCGGCATATCCAGTATCCCGGCCTGTGCGACGAACTCGCCACTCGCAACCCCGCCTCCCGGAGTTTGCTGACGGCCTTTCTTATCTGCCTGTCGGAGTATCCGTATCGCTCGGCTATCTCGGATTTCTCGACCACCCTGTCAAGGCAATCGCCCTCACAAAGAGTTGCGTATATGTTGTAGGCGACTATATCGGTCGATATGAGCCTTTTGACCCTCGATGGCATATTCATATTCCCCTCTCCTTTTCTCTCGTCTATGAGGCGATTTTCGGCCTCTGACGCTATTCCTTATTTTCCTGTGTAGGCGTGGGGTTGAGTGTGCGGTAGTTGAAGCTTGACATACGATACATTCGCCGTTCGTCGGCTATCGTTTTCCGTACCTCGGCGATTTTTGCCTGATACGCCTCCCACTCCTTGCATTGGCCTTTTGTATGACAAGTCGCCGAACGGTTCGGGCAATCCTTTCCGCAAGGCGGTTTGATGTTTGCCTTAAAACTCATTTCCCTATATCTCGTGTGTCCAATGACCGCCGCCAACAAGTGCGGCGACCGCTTTTCTTTCCTCAGGCGTGGTCGCTATGACCTTGTTGTCCGTCTTGAATGGAGGGTTGAACGCCCTCGCCTCCTCCATCGTGTCGAACTCGTCCTTGTAGACCATCTTTCCGCCCCTGTCGTCCTCGCTCCAGGCTATGACCTCGATCTTCATTTCTTTCCCTCTCCGTATCCTGAATACCAATCATTCTGTTCTGCCCGCTCAAGCACGGCCTCTCTTCCGTAGTCGTCGAACAGCTTCTTGAATGCCTTGTCTATCTCGGCTCCGCAATCGGCGCAGACTCCGCTATGCGTTTCGTAGTTGTGCTCGCCCTTCCGCTCGACTATTGGTTCTCCGCATACCTCGCAGAGTTCGACTTCCCGGATGTAATAATCGTCGGTCGCTCCGCAGTACGGACATCTCCCCGAGACTTCTGGAGGCTCGATCTCATTTCCGGGCCAAAAGTCGACCGCAAGTTCGTCCTCGTCGAATACCTTTCCGCACCACTCACAAATAAGTTGGCGCATAGATACCCTCCTTTTCCATGTAGAGTAAGATTTCGTCGGGGTCGAGTAAGGCGTACCACCTGATACCGCTCTCGCATATGACCTCGCCGTAATAGTCCTCACCGTCCACAACGACCTTGTACTCGCCGAACAGTTGTTCCAGGCACTTGCCGTTTCGGAGGAGGATCGAAAGGTTGTTCGGATAGATGTTTACGCCGATAACGCCGTACTTCCTCGCAGCCGACAGACGGCCTACCGCCCATTCGATTATTTGAAGTTCCGTCTTTCCCATCGTTACGGCCTCCAAAACATACTGGTTGCGTGGGTCGGAATGTTCGCAACAAACGCAACGACGAGAGCGCAGAAAGCGACGAACAGACAGATACCTCCGAACAATTCGCCCCATTTGGCCTTCTTTTTATTCGCCTTTTTCATTTACCTTTACCTCCACTTTTTTAATGTCCACGACCTCGAAGGTGTCGAGGTTGATAGTCATTTCAATAGGCAAACATAAGTTCATCGAATACCCCTCCTTCACGCTTTGTTGATTTCTATTCAACATCACGGTTAAAAAAAATCCGCATAAACTCGTCGGAACAGATGTTGAGCGACTTTGCGATACCCTTTATCTCGGTAAGTGTAAAGTCGCGCTTTCCGTTGACCTTTGCCTGAACGGTTCGGGAAGATACCCCGAGCTCTTCGGCTATATCATCGTAGGTCTTTCCGGCGGCCTTTATGCGGTACTTAAGAAGTTCCTTGTCCATCGTGCCTCCTTTTCTGTTTTCAGCAGGTTTTCAACAGGTTGTTGATGTTGAATTACACATTGATAGTACCACAAATATTTCCCTTGTCAACACATTTTTGTGATTTCGCATACACAAATATTGCCTTTTTCTCGTTCTTGTGATAGATTGCCCCCACGGAGGTTCAAAACAATGAAACAGTTTGGAATAAGAGTAAAAGAGGCGAGGACAGCCGCTAAAATGACCCAAGACGAACTCGCCCACAAGGTCGGGTATACTACACGCTCGTCTATTGCGAAGATCGAGAAGGGCGAAACAGACATCTCGACAAAGCGGATAAGCCGGATCGCAAAAGCCCTGAATGTGAAAGAGTCGTGGCTACTGGGGATAGAGAACGGCGACGACATCGACAGGAAGGAGCTGCTCTTTTGGTATGACGAACTCGACTCGGTAGGCCGTGCCGCCCTGCTTGCGACCGCCCGTTCCCTTGCCGACCAGTTCTCGCAGAGGAGAAACAAACAATGAAAACCGCCGTGATATACGCCCGGTTTTCGTCCGACCGACAAAACGAAACGAGTATCGAAGCCCAAGTGAGGGCGTGTATGGAGTACGCCACCACGCACGGTTTGTCTGTTGCAAAGAAGTATATCGACGAGGCCGTGTCGGGGAGGACCACAAACAGAAACGCTTATCAGGCGATGATGAAGGCAGCCAAGCTGAAAAAGTTCGATGTCATACTTATCCACAAGTACGACCGCATAGGCCGTAACCTCTATGACCACGTTATAAGGGCCGCGAAGCTTGCGGAATACGGGATAACCCTTATCGCCGTCGCCCAGGACTTCGGCGACAGCAAAGAGGGCCGTATGATGATGGGTATTCAATGGATAATGACGCAGTATTATTCAGAGAACTTGTCCGAGGAAGTCCGTAAAGGCATGAAAGAAACGGCTTTGAAGGGACTGCATAACGGCGGGGTCGCTCCATTCGGATACCGCATAGTCGATAAGCGGTACGAGATCGAACCCATCGAGGCCGCCTATGTGGGGCGAATGTTCGAGGCCTGCATTAAAGGGAGCGGGTACAACGAGATAATCAGCGATCTGTCCGCACTCGGGATAAAGGGGCATAGAGGTAAACCGATAGGCCGAACGCAGATATACGAGATTTTGCACAACGAGAAATATACAGGGACCTATGTGTACTCCGAGGTTGAGGAAACGGAGCGGACGAAGCGGCGGGATAAGCCGAACGCTATCCGAGTTGCGGGGGCGCTGCCGGAGATAGTGAGCAAGGAAGTATTCGAGAAAGCGAGGGAGGTTATGAGTAAAAGGGTGTATACGGGGAAAAATAATTACCGCTGTTCGGGGATTGTGTACTGCGGAGAGTGCGGAGCGAAAATGCACATTACAAAGTCCGTCAACAAGGGGCATACCTATCTGTACTACCGTTGTACTGGAAAGTGCGGAAACAAGGCCGTCAATGTCGAGGCGGTGGACAAGGCCGTAGATATGTATATTCAGGCCGTAATGTCCGAACAAAACAAGCTCGCGATATATAACGCCCTCCAAGAGTACGTTCACGACGAAAAGACAATGCTCGCCGAGTTCGAGGAGGAGAGAGCAAGGCAGATAGAGAAAAAACAAGCCGAGATCGAAAACCTCACGGCGAACCTATCCTCGGGCGCACTCACCCCCGCCGTGGCGCAGCTCGTGTCGGAGAAAATCGAAAAGGAAATGGAAAACCTCGAGAAGATAAAGACGATAAAGCCTGTCCGCAACTACACCCCGTCCGTCGTCAATTCGTGGCTGAATAGCCTTGTTGAGGCCTCGGAGAAAGAACTTCCGAAAGTCCTTGTCGAACGCATAGAAATAAAAGACCGTCAAGCGAAGATCATTTCTACGCTCGGACGGTTGTTAGGAGAAGTTGGTTGCGGGGGCTCGGTTGAAAGATTGCCTATTATATTTCTGTACTTTGCCTTTAATCTCGATTTCTAAAAAATCGCCCGATTTTAGGGGCATTTCCCCTCGGACATATAGTTTATCGTTTGCGCCCCGTTCTCGTCTGTACGGGGCGATTTTGCGTCTCTGCGTGGATATAAAAACACCCGATACAGGGCGAAAATGAGAAAGCCCCTATATCGGGTATTATCCTGTACGGTATATCCGTACAAAGCGAGGTTAGGTGAGGTACTTTATACCCATCGCTTTTGCGGTTTCCGCTCCGCAGATACCGCAACGCAGTTTCGGCGCAAAGCCGAGTGCGGTTTGAGTTTGCCTTATCCCCCTCTCGGTAGCGGGGCCTCCGTCCTCGTCCGCTGCGATACCGCCTATAAAGGTCTGAATGAGGCCAGTATCGCGCCCCTTTGAGCCGTTGTAAACAGGCGAGGATATCGTCGGAGTGCCTTTATACTTTGCGTATATGACCGTCGGAACGGGGCGTTTTTCGGGGGTCGCCGTCCAATACAGTTTAGATCGGGTCGAATACTCCTGTACGCTCCCGCCCCCGTCCTCGAGCACGAACAGCTTGACTGTCTGTCCTTTCTTCTTGACGAACTCATTGACGGCCTGTACGAACGCTATCTCCGTGCATATATGACTCGTCTGTGCGACGATAATGTGCCCCTTGTTGGTTATGCCGATACCGTTACGGTAGGACGAACCGCCGAACTTGTATGAGAGTTTGACTACGCCGTCCTTGATGGCGTTGGCGTACCCTCTCGCCTTGTCGGTGGGATTGACTTGCACAAAGTCCGACCTCCCCTCCTGTCCCCAACAAAGACGAACATTGTTGATAAACATCTCGGTGTCGGGGCGACCGACGGTTACTCCCCTTGTCGCAAAGGTGGTGAGGTTGAATATAAGGTCGGCGTTAAGGCGTTTCGACCATTCCTGTGCCGTGAATCTCGTGCCGTTGTCCGTTCCGGCAAGGCGCAAGTCCCAAACTGCCGGATCGAAAATGAAAAAATTGTTTGCCATCTGTCCCTCCTACAAATAGTTCCGCACGGTGAACGCCGTTGCGCCAAAGCGTCTGTCCGAGCCTATCTCAAGGTGATAACCCCAAGAGTAAAGGCCGATTGCTCCTATCTCGTCGAACGCTTCACAAAGGCTCGACCACCACCCTATCATAGAGTCACGCTGCGAGGGCGTTTGGTTCGGTCTTGAGATGTCCACGGCCTCGCCGATAAGATGACACGAGCGGGGGTCGCCTCCGACGCTCTTGTTAAAAGTCGGGGTGCGGTAGTAACTGTTTATGTCGATACGCCCGATATGGTTTCGGGTTATCTGCAACATATTCAATAGTTTCCACGCATACTGCGAGGGTATCTCTAATCTTATCTCCTCCTCGGCTTTGCTGTTCGCCATCTCCCAAACCCTAAAGTTTGGGAGAATATAGAACTGTTCGTCGAGTTCGGCGGTAAGGAAAACACCCGTGGGTAGCCATAACTGCGATTTAATCATTTAGTCCCTCCGCGCTACAATTACGAGGATTATGAAGCCGACCGCAAGAGCGAGGGTCGCTATCTCTTGCGGGGCGTTCATTTTTCGTCCTTCTCGTAGTCTTTAACCTTCTGCGTCCCGAAGTAAAAGGCTATGACGGTCGCGTAGATAGTCAAAAACTCGGTCGTTAGCTTTCCGACGATGGAGAGGTAGCAGAAGGTAAGAGTAAGCAATATCGTTACTATGCTCTTGACCGTTTTCAGGTTGTTCGCGCTTGTCTTTGTGCTTTTCATTTGTTTCTCCTTTCCTGTTCCTCTAAAATGCGGAGTCTTTCTTTGTGCCTGTTGATTTCGGCCTCCTGGAGTTCCGTCCGTTCCTCAAGGCGATAGGTGCGCTCCACTAACTGGTTGTGCTTTTGGACGGCCTTTGTGAGTTCCTCGATTTTGTATTCCTGTAAGGCGGCGGCCTTACGGTTGGCGAGGAAAGTGCCGAGGAGCGCGAACGCTCCCGTCACGATTGCAACGATAATGCTCTCTCCCATCTTGCCCTCCTTACTGCAACGCCTCGGCGAGTTCGGCGGCGAGTCCGTTGAGGTACTCGATGCCGGCGGGGGCGCTCTGTATATCCCCGTCCACCGTCCGCAAGAGGTTGTATCCCTTTTGGGTTGTAAGTGAACCGGGGGCGGTTGTGTCGGTTGTGGGGGTTGCTTTCCTGTAAACAATCTTCCCCGTTGGCGTGTCTGCGACGGGAAGGACGATATATACCACACGGTCTACCGTCGCCCCGCTTTTGCCGTACCAATAAACGCCCACGGCCTTGTTGTCGGGGTCGCTCAAGTTCGCCGCGCCGCCTACCATTTCTTGTATCGCATACTTTTCTGCAAGTGCTAAAAACTCCGTAGCGGGATAACCTATGTACTGGTCTGTCAAGTTAGCGGACACGGTTTTGTTTACGCTTCCCGTGTAGCGGGTTGTGAATGAGAGTTCGCTAAAATCGTCCTCGGAAATGCGCCTGTCAATATGTCCCGTCGCGTCCTGTTCGTCTGCCACCGTGCCTATGCCGTTCAAGCT
>Ga0247610_10000975_pt1 | contig 37035 bp, 27 predicted proteins | sample 174DNAGHGhighgp2_FD_193483 | JGI IMG/M metagenome (GOLD analysis project Ga0247610, IMG submission 193483) | Sheep rumen microbial communities from Palmerston North, Manawatu-Wanganui, New Zealand - 1742 DNA GHGhigh gp2 | ecosystem: Host-associated > Mammals > Digestive system > Stomach > Rumen...
TGGCGGCTTCTTTAGCCTTCTTGGCATCTTCTGCAGACGTTTCGGCGTCTTTGGCTTTTTCATCGACCGATGGGTCAGTATGCGGTTCTGCACCTACCACACTGAGCTCGGTACCCGGTTCTTTAGGATTGGTACTGTCTGCCTTGACTGTGGTATCATGGATTTTTTTAGACATTGCTTGCGCAGCCGTTACGGTGATGCCACGGCCTTTTGCATTAAAGGAAGCAAGTTCTTTTACTGGTATACTGAGTATCTTTGGCCATAGCTCGTCGGCGGGATCAATGATTATATCGGCACCTTTCTTGGATGTTATTTTCATTGCCCATAGAAGGAATATGGTTTTAAGTCGAGTCAGATTGTTTTTATCGCTATTCGCAATGACGTTATCAAGTGCATCAAAGTATGACTTGACAGGACGTGCATATAATTGGTTTTGGATATCACTAGAACTAAATACGGTCAGGCCGTTTGAATCGTCATTCTGCCAGTCATCCAAGACCATTGTTGCAATACCGTGTGCCATATGTGTACTCATGTATATTTGCGTGTAGTTTATCAGTTGGTATTAATTCCAAACATATAAACTACCAGTCGAGACGACATAAGGTGTCTGATATGGATGAGATAACGGCATTATTTGAAGCATGGGGTATTCCTCGAATCAATACAAGTATTGATATGGTGTATAGCCAGATGCAAGATTTGTTTGGCGACAAAGAGCGTGATGTTAAATCTAAAAACGCTTATCTGTCGCACGCCATTGAGGTCTCGAAAATATTGCAGCCAATTGCCGAGAATCCAGCTATTGGGTGGAATGCGTCTCTGAGAAATTATACTAAAGATTATGCTAGATGCCGCTATGTTTTTGCTATAGCGAGTATCGTGCCTCCGATGATGAGGGCTTTGCGAGACATTGCCTATAAGATGGATGAACGTTCTGCTGCTCGTTATTTCAATACAATATTGGAATCCATTGAACATGACAATCCATATCGTAAGGCTGGTGAGATTTTCTACACGGCATTGATTAGTTCGGTTGATGTTATGACACCGAGTCGTCCGGGACAACCGACGACAGAAAACCTTACAGCGTCTAGGGAAATTGCCAAGATCCATAACAAGATCGATGCGAAGTACAAGCGTGTAGAAAGCATTGTTCAACAAGTTTTTGCTGTAACGAATGCGACTATAAAAGATATGATCGCAAAAGGTGTTACTGGTATCGAACCGTTTAAGGTAACTGTTGATGACTGCAAGAAGGCTACATATTGGTTGATTGCGTTTGATGCATTGAAACGTGGTATATTCAGCGCCGAAAAGGACGAGGTAACTTGGTTTGGCCGGAAGATGGCTAAACCCAAATATCTGTACATGTTGGCGAAGTATAGCTGGGATGACAACGGTTTTGATAGTAGCGATGAATCGGATGTTGAAGCCGCCGTTAATGATGATATTGATGAAGCCGCTTTGTTGAAACAGCTATCTGCTGATGAAGATGTTGATGTGGTTGATACTATAGCTAGTGACGCAACGTCGAAATCATCTGCGTCTACCGACGAGACTTATGTGGTAAAGGATATGCCGAACTTGGGTAAGAATACGACCCAGTTTAATACCGTTACCCCGGACAGTAAATTTACTTGCGCCAAGTATTTTAAGGTTTTCAATGTTGATGGCCTGAAGCATATTAGATTCTCAACCGCAGAGAACGCAAAAACTTTGCGCATGGTATATCATCTAATGAAGTATGCCCTGTCGGCGATGAATTTTAATTTTAATCTTGCTATTAATGAGAAGACGGCACCACAGTTTGCTGATTATGTGACGCAGATTTTTTCTAATATGGCGCAGTCGACCGTTAAGGCTTTGAGCTTCCACCAAGGTCTTGTCGAACAATTGTTAGTGGCTCGAAATATATGCCAAACTGGTGATGACGAACAGGTTTCGTACTTGGTGAGACATTTGGGCGAAGGCTCGGTAGAGGATCCAGCAAAGCTGAAAGCATTGCGTTCATGTGTAACGAATGCGGTTGATAAAATTTTTGAACTTATAGTGTTTTATGGCGATTATCGGATTGCTGGTAAATTGGTAGATGGTAGTCAGATTCGTTCGGTCGGCTATCCAGAACCAGTCGCTTCGTTTGGCGACGAGTCTCGTAATGACCGTAAGACTACGCTAGATTTGACCCAATCTGGAAAGGTAGCAACCAGGTATTTTAACTATACATCGCTCGACGATGATGAATTGGACAAGACTAGCGATCCGACTGTGCTGTCGGTTCAATATGATGCTGACGTTGGAAATAAGGTTGTGGATACAATTCCTATTGGTGACGTGAGCAAAATTTATGGTACTTATGTTAGCCAGTCGCTAGTTCCGGCGCATATTTCGCATTCGTATGCATGGATTGTATTGTGCGGAATTCGTTGCTATACTACGTACTATGCTGGCGACTTGGGTGACGTTCAACAGAATACACCGTTGACCCAAGCTATGTTGGATACGTTGGAGGACGCTAATACCTTTAATAGTGCCCAGATGAGTAAGGATACTGTTGTTGCTAACAGTATAAAAAATACGAACTGGAAAGACATTGCTACAGCTGGATTTATCAATTCAGCTATGGCTAGAAATGCCGATGCCCAGACTGAACTGATTCATAAAGTCGGCATGGAAGCTGAAACCCGTGAGGTCAAAGAGACACTGTCGGATATAGTTGCAATAGGCGAAGCATTTACTAAATCGATTTCGGCATATGCCGACGCCAAGTCAGTTGCTGCTAGAGATAAGGTATATAATGCAGTTGCAAATTTCTCTCCAACACTTATGGGTATGGTGTTTGGTGGTAAAGACGCTATGCATAATATGGTCGCGCAGTATGTAATTGCATCTTCGCCTGATATGCCAGCGGAACTTAATGTCCAGTTGAATATTGTGACCCAGTTGTATACTGCGTATAAGGTATTGGAAACGTCCGATAATAATACGTTTAGGTCAGGCGCTCGTAAACAGAGTTACCTAGCGATTGCGCAAGACATCGCTCGTTGTCAGAATCTGCTTAATACTCTGATGACGGATATTCAAAAATATCCAGATGATGTTAAGGCAGTAGCATTTAAATTATTGCCTAAGGAAAACTATAAAGCAATTAGTGAGCTGTCGAGTCAAATTTATGACATGTTCAAGGGTAAGCATAGCACCGAAGAACGTATGTCGTTCTTTAGTCAACATGCCTCGGATTTTGCTGACGCTGCTACCGCATTACTGAATGTTGGTCATGATGAAGGATTGACTTGGGAATCTATTATGCAGTCAATCATTTCTATGGTTGGTCAACCAGTAGACGATGTTATTAACAATGACCCCTTGCTAAAAAAGTTGCAAGACTCTTTGTGTGACGTTATTGATTTGATGAAGTCGAGAAATCTAACTGCACAGAAAGTTCGTGAGGTTCAGCAATCACTCGCTGCATGTCTTGATACGTCAGACAAGAGGAATACCGTTAATAAATTGGGTGAGACTCCAGTTAACGACTTTATGCGTAAAGTAAAGCTTTTCAATCGCTTGGTGAACATCTATAATAAGATGCAGCAGAAGATTGAGAATCCTACGACTAATGATGTGCTGAAGTTTGATATACCAGATACCTATGACGATACGTTAGGTGAAGTTGATCCGCTGGGTGTGGAAAATTCTGCTAACAAGGCATTGCATGATGTCCGTAGTGAAATCGACGCTGAACGTGAAGTTCGTCCGGCAACGGATGAAGATAATGTCGATGTGAATTCTGTTGAACATCTGATTTCTCTACTAAAGTCAATGTATCGTGCCAAGTCTGACTATGAAGCGATGACACATCGTCGTGATGAATTGACTAATTATGCACGCAAGGTGTCAAACAATCCGGAAGCTGATTACAAGAGCTTGACGACGTTGCCGGATGTTGCGTCTAATTTGCAACGAATCGCTTCCGATATTGATGACCAGATCTATAACACCAAAAAGACGTACTTTAATGCGATGACCGGAATCCGTGATTTCCTTGTGGCAAATCCGTCTTATGATGGCTTGAAAACCGCTGTTGTTTCGGAGAAGGTAAGTCTGGAAGATGTTCAGTATGCATTGAATGTCATTGATATTGCCGCTGGCCAGTTAAAGGATATGGTGAAGTACGATCCAGTCCAGGACAACTTGGATAATCCGACACTTCGTATGTATGCTTACACGAAGTCGGACGAGAGCGCCATTGCTCAGATTATTTATGTTCTTGGTATGCACTTGGTGGCTCCGAATGCTGACCTTAAGGAAGACTTGGTCGACTCGTTGACTACTATCCACAATATCCTTGAACGGTATAGCGGAAACCGTGCTTCGCTATCTGTGTCTAACTATGTATTGAACCAAGTGAACAGCGCAAATTCGATCGTTGATCTGAACGCCACTTTGGTATCTACAATTTGCTATCTTGGACGCTTTATCGTTTCACGCATGCGTGGCAACGTGGCTGACAGTCGATACTTGCGTAATGTTCAAGATATATCGACACCAGCTGCGCATAGTCCAAATTATGGTCGTGCAATGGATTCATATGCACGTTCACAGTTGCGTAAGCGTGGAAACAAGCTGCAGTCAAAGACCACGTCGACGACTGGTCGTGCTGATGATTCGGAAAAGAAGGCACGCCAAAAGTATGTTGATTTGCTCCGTAATGACTTGAAGGAAAATATGCCTCTTGCCAAGTATGCTTACGTACTGGGTAGGGCTTTCGATACCTTTGAACGTACGATGACGGATGAACGTGTTGAGGATGTCGAGAACCGTATGTTCAACGCAGTCAATTCTTCGCTGGCTGGTGTTGAACTGTGGAAGGGTCGTGCGGTCAATGACTTGCAGCGTGAGGTCGTGAGTGCGATTATCGATGACGAGGCTAATGGCGACAAGACTTATCCGACCGTAAAGTCGGTAATTGATGCCGCACTTAAAGGTACTGCCGTTATGGGTTATAACCAGATGTACAGTGATTATGTATATTCTGGAAATCCGAAAGATCCGTATTCCAATATTCTGAATGACCAGAAGGGTACACGAGTTGCGTTTGATGCTAACGGTAACCGAGTAGATGATGGCTCTAGTGGCGTTCCGCTGACGATGGAACAGATATCGAAACTTCTGTTTGATCGTACGAGTATCGAGGATCAGGCGGAAACGTCGAATAATAATTCGAAGGTATATGACGAATCTGACATTCATGATATCGTTCATGATGTTCGTATGGAATTCTTCTATCGTATCGTAGATGCATACGGTTCGTTTACTCCGGATGGAATTGCGTATAAGGATAATTACAAGAAAGCGTCGACGTTGATGTCCGATGCGATGAACTCGTTGAAAAAGTTGTGCGACGACATGAATACGCCGTTGTCAAGTATTGTTGTTGCGACGTCATCTGTTGGTCAGCGTAATGGTCGTTATCTCGTATTGAATGCGGCCAAGGAAGCTCTTGGTGATGGAACTGCATCCGACCTCGAAACTATCGGACTTGTTTCCGATGAACCAGGCGCATATCCGCAGACTCTGTCTAACGAAAAATCTCAAGCTGATGTCGACTGGATTGACAACATCGCTAGGTTGGTATCGTTGATCCCGGATTCCTTGAGTCCGGAAGTTGTCCGTGACGTGGTCGAACAGTATTTTACTACCGAGCTGGATCGTAGTGAACTTGCGCAAAACCCAGATTATGCCGTAGTGATCAAGGTCATTGAGCACTTGATGGAACTTGACGACAATGCTACCGGTATTCCGAGTGGATTCTTCGGTAATGACAGTACTGCACGTGCGAACACCATTAAAGCGTTGTTCAACATCATTACTAGCGTGGATGGCGATACTTGGAAAGAACGTGCAAGAAAGATTAAGGCTGATTTCATCGAGAAATTGGAACAAGGTAAGAATGTTCTGTCCGTTGGCAATGTCGGTACTACTTCAGCTGCCGCACGTCGTATTGCTCACTTGAGGATGAATCCGTATTATGCTACCAAACTGCACGCTGTCGACAGTGCGGAATTTAAGCAAGCTATCGATGACCTCAAGGCTGCCAATCTGATTACCATGACACCGAGCTCTAACTTTGTCAAGCTGGCGTATGGCGATAAGAAGCTGGATCAGAATACGTTCACTTATATTGTCATGATGGCTATCAACTATGCTGATACCAAGTCAATGCCAATTACCGATGCGTTCGCTACTGTCGTGATGTTCTATCTGACTGGTGTCCGTTCACGTGCATACGATGCGTTGATGGCGGATGTTTCCGATATTATTTCCAATGATAATGTGATGAATACTTCGGCAATCCAGCAAGCCATCACTGGTATTGGCTCGGTGGTTAACGCAGAGCCATATCAGAATATGGTAAAGACTGATTTAGGTTGGTTTAGTGACAAGGCTTATAAAGCTCTCTGCGTATCGGCTATTAAGGCTAAGACTGATAACTTGGTTGACGCTTTTAAGAAGGCTGCGGATGCGTTGACTGCTGGCGGAACTATATCTATCGACAATGTGGTCGATACGATTACGAAGCCAGCTAGCGTAAAGAAGCCTAAGCCGCCTAAGCCGCCGAAGCGTGGATCTGGTGCACCATCTAGTGAAACCGAAACGGTTAAAACATCTACCGAGAAACCATCTGTAGGTATCAAGAACGGGTCGAAGACGGAAAAGGGTGATGCTCCTAAGAAACGGCGTGGTAAAAACAAGACAGTCCAGACCGAGGAAGTTCCGTCGTCTAAACCAGCACCGAAAATTGATACATCGGCGTTGGATAGTCAGGATCCGGAAGAGGGTATGCTTGATGACATCGAAAACAGTGCCAATGAGCAACCAGCAATCTACCCAACTGATGACCAGTATGATGATGGATTGGATGTAGTGTAAAACAAAAACGGACGCTTCGGCGTCCGTTTTTCTTAATGGAAAATGAATTATTTGCGCCACTGTAGATAGTCGTGGCCAGTATATTTGCGGAACGCTGCCAACGATGCTTCGCATGTAGCTGCGAGTGAGGCAATCTGTTCGTCATTTGCTGGAACCATAGTCATGGCCGATGCTCCGTCGCATGACTGGTAGATCATTCCGAATCCGTTTTTGACTCCTTCGAACATCTTCTGGATTTCACCGATAGTGTCATTGGACGGATTGGCTTGCTTGTACGATTCGATGATTGCGTTGATCTGATCGGCTTCGACAGCTTCAGCTGCGGCTGCGGCTCCGCCGCCATCGCCGCCACCAGTCAATGCGACTACTGGTGCGACTGTACCGCCACCGCCTCCACCACCGCCGCCCATGGCGATGACACCGCAGTAACCGCCGCTACTGCTTTGTTGATGGACAGGAGACGGTGCTGGCATATCGGGGCCTTTCCCTAAAGACGGCGTGAATTGCTGGGTTTCGTTCGGACGGTCTCCGGGATTACTGCCGAATGCGTAGCCAGGGAAGCCAATCTTAGGATGCTTGGCTTTGGTAGTGTCAATCGATTTACGCTTTTTCTTTGCGGCTTCTAACAGAATCTGGAATCCGTCCATAGTACGCTCTAATATATTTTAACGTAGTTTATAAGTTGGATTAGCGTATTGAGGTCGATAATGAGTGTATATGACATATTGCAAGTGAAGCCGGATGCCACTGACGATGAAATTAAGGCCAAGTATAAGGAGCTCGCTCGTCAGTATCATCCAGACAAGAATAACGGTGACGACTCGAAGATGATCGAGCTGAACGAGGCATATCACCTTATTGATACCCCAGAAAAACGCAAGGACTATGATTCCAAGAATGCGTTTGTTGCCGATTTCAATATGCTGTCATCGGTATTTGGTCGACCGACCGTCGCCGAGAATTTCCATAAGGCTCCCAAGGTTGACCCGAAGATGAAGAATGGCACTGACGTGAAACTCCGTGTCAAGATTCCGGTAGACGTTTTCCTTGGTGGCATTGACGCTATGCCGATCAAGTTTAACCGTATGGTAGAGTGCCTTGAGTGCGACGGAACTGGCGGCGGCGTGGAACATCTGTGTGGCAAGTGTGGCGGATATGGGCACGTCATTATCGCTGGCGAGAAGATCAAGTGTGATAAGTGCAACGGCGAAAAGAAGATCAAGGCGAACAAGTGTAAGGAATGTAACGGCAGTGGCGTGGTCAAGAAGCAAGTGTCCAAGGTTATTCGCTACGTTCCGGGTGCGCTCAAGATGCGTGTTCCGAATGCTGGTAACAGTGGTATTCATGGGGGCACAAATGGGCATCTGATGATTAGCTTTAGTGTCACTCCAGTCAATGGAATAAACTATGATACCGCTACGAAGACTGTCCCGGTGACTATCAATGTCTACCCGGAAGACATCGTTCTGGGTGTGACCAAGGTTGTCAATATCGGTAGCTGGTCTACTTACTTGACGCTGGAACCGAAGGATTTCGATAGCCTTCCAGCTAAAAAGAAGGTCGGAAACGTAGACTTGTCTGTGTCTATTAAGGTCGACCGTTCTCCGGACGATATAAAGAAAGCGCAAGATTGGCGAAATTCACGCATAAATGATGTAATTTGATATTACAAGAGGATTTTTATGGCAAACAAGAAAGTAAAGCTCAAAGTAACTGACCGCATCAACATCATCAACAATGCCCAGAAAATGGGCTGTACATGGCCGGTTCGTTGCCATTTTGATGAATTCATCGACTCCATTACGGTGTCCGACGAAGATTACGAAAAGGCGAATGTCCACCGTGATGAAGATGGTAAGATCGTTGCCGACGACGATTTCGTGATCGAATACGATACCTCGGTCATCCCAGAAGTGATCGTGAAGGCTATCCGCGACACTATCATCAACCTTGAGGAAGCATCTATCCGTACGGCAAGCCTCAAGCCTATGTACGAAGATGTCAAGAACAGCCTGGGCTTGATTGTCGATGTCGATACGCTCTAAGATTAAATTTGCTGTATCTCGTGTAACCCAGTCGGCGAAGTCACTCGCTGGCTGGTTTTCTCGTGGTTACGTCATCACGAAACTTGGACAAATCCGTAAGAGGATGGGCGAGACTTTCGGTGAGGCTACGCATGGCGGCTATCTGTCCAGCGGGATGGTACGGTCGGACGACAAGAATCTGGCGGTCTACATGTCTGATGTTGACGGTACTGATATAGCTGTCGACTTCAAGTCGTATATCGAATCGCTCAAGGAACGATATCCAGATTCATCTCCGGCTATCAAGGTGTTTACCGCTAGCGGTGTGCTTGGTATGTATGCTCGCACCGAGATGACGTATGTGATGATATATGGCGGAATTCCGTACATCATGCCGGTTCACCGTAGTCTTGAAGGTATTGACGAACACGATACTTCATTTTCGCCCAGTATCAATCGCTTGATCACGACGTTGAGTAATAATGACGCTAACCACGTCATTTCGCTTGGCTTTGTCGACCAGACCGTCAATGTCAACGAGTATGTACTGGAGTATGCCAAGAAGTCACCGTTGTTCGATTCTGCCGAGATTGACCCGCATATCGTCAAGATTGCTATCCATGAGGGTACTATTAAGGTGATCGGTAGTCTCTATCTTCCTGGTGGTTACTTGTATGATATTTATGCCATCGAGCCACTATTGAGCCGTACATTCCGTCCATACCGTGACTTTACCCAAGCACAAGACCAGTTACCAGCCGGACGAGAGGTACTTCTCGTCGGTGGCGATCCAGATATCGTCTTTGTGGGTACGCAGTCGTCGCCGGACGGATTCTTGTATGATATATGGGTTCCAAATGACGCCAGATATTATAACCGGGCAAAGGCCGTCGTAGCAAATGAGCAGATCCCAATGGGCAATATGGTCATCGATGACGACGAGTACTTGGAAAGTTATGCAATCTTACTCAAGATCCTTCGTGAACTTGACGAGGAGGCTAACGGCCCTCAAGAGGAAACTTCACCAGATATCTTGGTCAATCCGGACGAAGACGGCGATACTGATACCGATGAAGTCCCTGTTTTGATCGATTTGCCGGAGTATCTGGCTTAAAACCGATAAACTGCGTGTAGCTTCATTGTTACACGGTTTTATATGCCAACAGTCAAAGAGTCATCCTTCGCTGGCTTAACCCAGAACTGGGTTAAGCTGCTCAAGGCGTTTGGTATCACAGAATACAAAGATGCGGTTGGTAGAAGCGGTTCCGAATTTGCAATCGCCTATAATACAGCTCTTTCTCATTTACGTTCCCAATTTCCTGGGGAAAAGTTCCCGTCGTTGGATGAACGTAATCTCGTGTTCGATCACAGTGTCAATGAAAACGACTTTAATCTTTATTCTGCTCACTCCAATGAAGAATTGGCTAGTATGCAAACTACTGGCGACGTGGCCGGTGCTATCCAGATATTGATACCGCAAAGTGACAGTGTTATTAAGCTGTTGTGTGCTGGCGAAGTCAATAGGTTTAAGTTTCCGAAGGCTAAAGATGAGAATAATGCAAACAATTTCTTTGATAAGTTGGGTGAAGCTTGCCGTCCAGTAGTTGCTGGAGAAGTGACTGGCTATGTTAAAATTAACCCAGATGATCCCCAAGAAGACGTATACGATATGTCTCTTATTTTGGATCAATGGGCTTCGTCGGATGTCATTGATGCATTGAAACGATTGCCGCTTAATCCGTTAAGTAGTGGCGGATCTGTAACAGTTCCTACGCTGACTGCTGCGTTGAAAAGTCCTCATGTTTCTGTTACGTACAAACTTGGTGCTGGCATTAATTATGCGGACGGGTCTATGCGACTTGTTGATGATAAAACCGTATTGGAACAAGCTCCTAATGAATTTCGAGTGGAACCTCGTTATAATAGGTATATCGATTATAGGGAAACTGTTCCGGAGGCACAGAAGGTGTCGTTTGGTATGATTGATTTTATGCACACGTTAGCATTGTGGTATAATACTGGAATGGTAGGAATGATTGCTAAGCCAGCCGACCAAACTGGCGACGGTATTATGGTTATTTTAGGTGGCATTTCGATTTCCGAATTTGCCACTGAAAAGAGTGACCTTCGTGGATTTATAAAGCAGTTTGTTAAGTAGGCTAGGCAATAAGAGGTGACATATGGCTTTAAATATAACGAAAATAATGCATGTTGAATTGCTGGCTCTAATTGAATATACAAAGCTAAAGGGTAGACCCGCAGTACATGCTGCGTTATCTCACTTGAACGATATAGTCGGTGCCGTCCAGTTGCTGGAAACGGATAGCGTTTCCGATAAGGAAAAACATCTTACTGGAACTGCTGAAGAAAAGGCTGACGCTCGTGAATTGAATAGTAAAATCTTGGCGAATGAGAAAGTATGGTCAGCTGGTGGTGAAATTAGTCGAGCGATAGCTAATACGCTATTGAAGGACTATCTGTCTCCAGAAGAAGTATCTCGGCATAGGGCATATGATCCGTTATTTAAGGATGGCGTAAATCTGTATAAATATGCTGGTAGTGCTTTTTCGATTGCGAAATATGATACTCAGAAAACTGGGTCAGATGGTATTGGCGGTACCAATACATATGGCGAGTCAACCGAACGTGTACAAGCCGGTAAATCGAATTTTATTCCCAGTGAATACGTGGATTTATGGAATGATAAGAATAAGGCCAAGTCGAAAGATGCTGCTATTAACGGTGCTGTTCATAAGTATGGTCACTGTTCTTATACGTTGGCCAAGGACGGTGTTAACCGTGTCATATTCGGTAGTGCAAAAACTACCGAGGGTTTGGCGGAAATGCTACACAGAGTTGGTATAGAATGCCAACGATTGAGTGTAAACGGAAACAATACGGATAAAACGGTTGGCTTCCAGTTGGTTATGGATCCAAGCAATGCCGCTACGTTTTGTGATGGATTGATAAAGGGTGACTTTGATAGCTTTTTAACCTTCTTGTCGGTATCGAAGCAGACGACAAAACAACTAGGTCAAGGAACCAGTCAGACTGATAACGATTTTGAACGGTCTGATGCTCATGAAGAGGAACACCAGATCAACACTGGATTAGAAAATCAGCGAGAGAATATTTCCAATGAGGATCGAGAACGGCAAGAAAGCTTACTAGCTGACTATATTAACTCATTGTATGGTAATATTCAAACATTCAACGACATGTTGACTGATGCTAAATATGGCGCATTGGTCGTTCCGTTGGATGTTACACCGGCCCAGAATGATTTTGAATCCGTTATTAAGTCGGCTAATGACATTGCCGTATATGTCGCTTCCCTATTTGATAAGTTTTCCAAGACGATTGGCGAGGATGCACATCTTCCGATAACCATGGGTCGAATCGGTAATACAATTGTACGCTTGCTTGATAATACTGGTAATCATATTCATGAATGTACTGCAGCTCTTGATACGATTGCTAGCTATTTAAGCACTCGACCTAATTTTAGAGTGCGTCGACAAAACTTGACGGCATTGAATAAGTTGCTTAAGAAGATGGTCAATGGTCTTGCTGAGATTCGTACTAGGTTGGCTAATCTGTATAATTTGCAAGTTGATCAGAAGACTGCGAACATCAAGAACGAGTATATTGAGACGATCAATAAGAATAAAGCACATGTTGACGAATGGCTTGGAATGAAATTTGTTGTCGGTGAGGGTGAGTTAATGACGTTAGCGGACATTATTGAGGCGTATAGACCTCTTATCCTTATATTGGGCAATGGGCAAATATCTGATAAGGAAGTTAGTATTTCTCAATCCGCTCAAACTGCGTTTGATGCGGTTACGACAATTCTGCAAAAGCCGAATGATATCGACTTGACAACTATACATAGCTATGAGGAATTGGTAAGTAAACTTATTACTACGGAAGACGCTCAATCGCTGAAGAATAAGTGGATACCAGCTCTGCTTGAGCCTATTAGGCAATGGAAGAAAGCTCAAGCTAGTTTGAATGCTTGGTTTAATAAGCCGTTCAAAAATGCTGATGGGAAAACCGTAACATTATTGAAAATTATTACTGATCCATCGCTACAACACAATGTTTCGTATGATGCTATCAACCACATGAGGCATATTATCGAAGCTAGTGTGCAATTTGGAAATGATGACATTATGAACCGGGAAACAGTATCTAGTGCCGTAGAGTTCTTAAAAGATTTATACGGTAGGTTATCTGAGACCGCATCAGAACAATTCCATAAGAGTACTTGGCAGAAGAAAATGGAGACGCCACTTACAGCGAAGTTTGGTAAATTCGAAATATCGGATACGGTTGCTGGGTTGGTCAATCGCTTTAATAATGGCGAATTCGATGATCTATATGACAAGATTGTCGATCAGTTCAATACTCCAGAACTCGAAAAGAAGCTCGCTGCAATCGCTGATGAATCCAAACGTGACGCCGCTAAAGAAGAGGCGTTGTATGAGAATCCGGTCGTTGAGGCGTATGATAACTTTATCGATGATCTTAACAAATGTTCGAGGGCAATTAAGCAGCAAGTTGATTACATGCCGCCGGATAAGCGTCAAATGTATATGTCAATATTGGACAGCTTGATTGCTCAATATGGAAACTCGCATACTGAATCGACCGAACCGAAGGAACCAACTGACGTTCAGCCGCAGACTCCACGTACTTCATTTCCGCAGCCGAATGCCGCCAGTGAATCTAAGCCAGCTCCTAATGACGATAAACAATCGCAAATGTCAGTTGATGCAAATGATATTCAAGGGGAAATTGATCTTACTGGAGAGACAACTGCGCCGACTGATGAAGACAATATGGATGACGATGATTTTGGCTCCTTTATGCCATTCTAGGAATAGGTAGTATATGCACGTACAAGTTAGCCGCTTACAGAATACATATCAGATCGATGCACAAGATCTTGGCAACGACCAGTATCGTGCCAGGATGTTTGTGTACGCTACTAACTATCTGTCTTATAGCGGTGTTGGTGCTGGAATTACAGTATCGTCTGGCGACGCGACGTATGACGACTGGTGCTGTGCTTTTAGACCTCCACGTATAGATAGTCATAAGTTTAATGCCGAGATTGCGTTTGGTTTGGCCGAAGGAACTAATTCGGTTACATTTAGCGAGATGTTCTCTGCTGACTCCGAATCATTCATCGACAATGCTATCAATCCGATGAATCTGCTGATCGAGCGTAGACTTGGTTCAGTGGATATTCGTCACATCCATGTTACTAAAAATGAAGTCTTCTTGGAGCTTGCGGATACTATTGATGACGGTATTGCCGTAACGATAGATAATCGATCATTGTCGGAACGTCACTTGCTCGGCGAGGACGGATTGCGGATATGCGGTACATACCAGTTGACGCATGTGTCTGGTACTGTCTATAAGTATCACGTCGAACATTATAAGACCGTAGATAACCCTATAGACCTTGATCCCTCTGGATATACATTGTCGATTTGGGAAGTGTGCTACTATGAAGCGAATGACGTGAACTTGTACCGTGAGAGTCCAGAAAGCGCTACATTCAACTTTACCACATTGGGTTGGGGCTATAAGGTTCCGTTCGCAGTCGGCGATGAGTTGTGTATTTCTAACAGCATGTGCCGTATCGTGAAGGTAGATGGATTCAGTGTCCACGTTGCAGCTGAACTCAGTGATAGTGTGGTTACGGTGAACATCAAGTGTTGCCCACGAGTTCCGTCTAAGGATATTGCTGTAAATTGGCCTCATATTGTGTATGCAGTTACACGGTCAAAAACAGAAGGTGTCGAAGTCAGCAATGCACCGAATTATAGGCATACGAGAAATACGGAATATGTCTATCCGATGACGGATACGTACTTCGTGAACGGTGAAGACGGTGTCAATCACGATAACGAATCTGTGTTGACATGCTCGACTGGAACTACGGATTCTGTTGTGTGTATGCAGTTCGCTGCCAATACCCTTCAGAATACAGACACCTCGACTGCCGAACTGAACTTGTATGTAGAACGAATGAACTATAGCGAGTCTACTATCATCGTCTATCAGATGAATACGTCGGCATGGAGTCCGTCGATGACTTACCAGCAAGCGGCACAGTGCATCAGCGGTATTCCTATCGGTACGTATCAGCTAAGGAATCCTACGTTGGGCGACTATAACCATGCGACCGGAATCGATAGGGGCTCCGAGAACGACTATAAATGCACGATTACGATTCCTATATCGTCGAGCGTTATGTCGGAATGGCTGTCCGGCGACGGTACATATACGCCTTCCATAGCTATCCGTATTATCGGTGATGGCGATCAGTCAGTCACGTTCGTATCGTCAAGCGGTGATTCTAATTACACGCCTCGTATCTGTCTATCTGGCGGTTCTTCTGGTGAACATCCAGAACCGTTTGAAATTGAGCTGTCTTCGGATACGGTCGAACCTGGTCAGATTCTGCGTATTACTCCGGTGGATTCAACCATCAACTCGTTCGGTAATTCGATATTCAATCTTGAGGTCGAAATCGATGATGAGCCTGTTACTATAGAAAACGGCGATGCAACCTACTTGGATGTGTTGGTTCCTGATTCGGTATCTGGCTCTGTCGCTGTATACGTCAAGCAGAAGGGAGGCGACCGAATTACAGACGACGCTTATGTGTATGTAGATACGAGTAAGGTCAACCGTAACGTGGAATTGGCTAAGAAGATCAAGCCAGGTGTGATCGATCCGCACAAGGTCAATTCGACTGCTTTGTATAACCGTGACATGGGCTTTGTTGACATGACGGAAGTTACTGACGAGACCAGCCTTATTCAGAACGTGTACATGATTCTTCTGACAAATCCGGGCGAACGCTTGTTCAGCCAAGACTTCGGTACTGGTATTGAGCAGAAGCTGTTCAAGCTTGGCTCCGTCGAAGAAGGTATTTCATTGCTGCAAGAATGCATCCGCAAGGTGAACATCTATGAACCTAGAGTCTACATTGACGGCGACCAGAGTACTTGCGAGTTCGACAATAGTCTGAACCACTACACGCTGATTCTGTGCTGTGTTCTGCCGACTGGACGTTCGGAATACATCAAGCTTCCTTTCAAGAATAGGGGCACGGTAATCTGATGCTGATACAGACCGTTGGATCTAAACAGCTGGTATATGTAGGCGATTATAAGTTAGGCTACATGGAAGTCGCCGCCGAGTTCGGTATGCTAGAAAACGGCACATTGGCTTCTTATGTACGCAAGACCGATGAACCCTATGTCAACCAGTTCGGTGTCCATGTGCCGTCAGTTCATCTGAACGGTAGGACGGTCGACATTCATGTGGTGAACGATTCGATCCGTGCGAATGGCGTTAAGGGTGCAGACCTTGCGGCTGCGTTGAATTACTTCCCTAATGACTCGCAGATGACCTTGGGTGGCTTTACGTTTGTGTCTAAGTTTTCCGCAAATAACGGGCCCAGTGATTTTAGTGTCCGTGATTCCGTTAATCGTGTGTTCTCTACACGAGTCAACAACCGAAAGGATCTCCGTGGTATCTACAACATGATGGTTCACTTGAGTGACAATAACGGAAAGCTGTACGAACCAGTTATTGCCCGGTACGTGTACACGAGCTACCAGATGCCGAGACATAGGCAGCTGGTAGGTTATTTTGACTTGGGAGAATACCTGGCGGTCATACAAGATCGTAGATATGGCGAGTTGTTTAAGTCGATGCCAAGGTATAACGCCCTGGTAATTGTCGAATGTAAAGAAAATGTTAACCCGCTGATAAAGGTCACGAACGTCGTGAACAATTGTGCTAAACTGGAAATGCTGGATATCGCTGGCACCTACGACGCAAAGAAACTGAATGAGTTTAAACCGATAGTGGTGTTGACAAGAAGGCCGTTAACGATTAAAACCATGAAGTTCCCTTGGTCGAAGGTGAAGTTCGACGGCGTAGACGTATTTATGACACCTCTGATGAGTCTGACCGATGCGTGGGAGACTTTGGAAGGAGGTATAAACTTACTGTCGCTCCCAACCGGAAATGCCAAGAATTTGCGATTCTGAGCCAATTTGTAATTCAAATTGTTTTGAATTAAATTTACACCCGTTATCCAATAAGCCGCATTAGGCATACTGTAATAACACTTATATAAGGAACACTCTTATGGCTACAAAGAAAAAAGACCCTACAGAAAACCCATTCACCTTCTTCAAATCAATCAAGACTGGCGACCGTTATGCTGACGCAAACGTAAGCCATCCGGAATATGGATATGTTGATTCCGGTTCCTACATGCTGAACGCCTTACTATCTGGCGATATTTTTGGCGGATTCCACCTCAATCGTTTCTTCATGGCTGCTGGCGAACAAGGTTCCGGCAAGTCTTACATGATGAAGAACAACTTTATAAAGCCCTTGATGGACATGGGCTACTTTATTTTCTACTACGACACCGAACACGAAACAAACGAAGCCCAGTTAATAGAAGAGAACGGCTTCAATCCAGACCAGTTCAAGCTCGTCCAGGAGCATACGACTGCCGAAGACGTGTTCTGCTCTATTGCCGAACTGCTTGACACTCTCGAAGCCGATAAGGGCAAGAAAATGAAAAACGAACGTAAGGTTGCGTTCGTGCTCGATTCTCTCGGTGGTATGTCTACCAAGAAGACGATGAATGATGCCACAAAGGGCGAACTCAAGCAAGACATGACCAAGGCTAAGGTGGTCAAGGCTATGTTCGTGAATATCACGAACCGTTGCGGCAACCTCGGTATTCCGATGTTCATTACCAACCACATTTACATGGCTACCGACGGCTACGGCGATCCGAAGCGTATTGCTAACGGTGAAGGTGCTAAGTACTTCGCATCCGTCATCTTGACTATGCGCAAGACGCTTGATGTGCCCGACAAGAATACGAAGGAAGTCAAGGGAATCATTCTTGAGGCAACCGTGTACAAGAGCCGTATGGTGAAGCCTAGGAAGACTGCCATGCTGTATCTTGATTACAACAATGGTTTGAACCGTTACTATGGCTTGCACAATGTGGCTATCGAGGCTGGCCTCATCGAAGAATTTGACGCAAAGAAGTTCCCTGCGCTTGTGGAAAAACTGCCGAAGGAAAAGAACGGTCAGACGACTCGCAAGACTTGCTACGTGATTAAGGATCCGAAGAAGGATCCGAATGACTGGATCGTGTGTCTCGCAGCCAAGTCCGACCGTAAGGAATATGTCGGTACTATCCTCGAAGAAATCAACGAGTACGTGAAGAAGGAATACAAGTTCCGTCCACCCGCACTCGGTGCATCTGAAAATGAGGCTCCAGAAGTCGAAGATGAAGAACTGAATGAAATCATCGAAGACATGGATCTCGCAGATGCCGCTAAGGCCGAAAACTTGCGCAAGGCAGTAAACGGCGAGGACTAATTTCCTGGCTGTTCGAATCGCACCCGAAAGGGTGCGTTCTTTACCCTTCGTGAGGATTTATGGCTGCTGTATATGATTTAACTGTAGAAGACCTTGTTCTTAGAACGTATCTGACGGACTTGAATATAGCCCCAAAGATGATTGCGTTCTTGGACGACAAGTTGTATTCCGATGAGACTAACCAGGCTATCGTTAGTATTATCAGAAAGTTCATTAGGAAGTACAACCGTCGACCGCAAGCGCAAGAGTTGATTGTAGGACTGGCGAATTCTGGTGTTAGCGAGAATGCTAGACAGAAGTTGATGACCATCTGTAATACCGATGTGCCTTTCATGAAGCCGGACTATGTCGTTACCTTGCTAGAAAAGTTCTATCAAGAAAAAGCTACTGAACATATACTTCGTGATGCGGCTAAGGCGTTGTACAATAATGATACCGATGAGATTCGTAACCTTCTGCCGATACTGAAGGACAAGCTGAACTTCAGTTTGCATATTGGATTGGGTCTTGACTTGGTCGAGGATATCGAAGAAGCACAGCGCCGCTTGAAGGAAATGTCGCATCCGATTCGTTCTGCCATCGGTGCGATTAACCAGTATACCGCACAGATCAAGACTGATATCAATTCTGGCGGTTATCCTAGAAAGACGATGACTCTGTTCGTTGGCCAGCCCAACGTCGGTAAGTCATTGGTAATGGGCTCGGAAGCTTGTAACTTCATCCGTTACGGATACGATGTCCTTTACATTTCTCTCGAATTGTCCGAAGAATACGTATGGCGTCGTCTTGCTGCCAACCTTACTGGTGTGCCGCAGTACGAAGTTGCCGACCTGTCTGTCGACGAATGCCGTGAACTTATTGAGAATACGAAGATTCCTGGTGTCGAACGTCTTGGCCACTTGAAGGTCGTCCGTATGAAGACGACTACGACGCCAGCCGAAATCGAGGCCCGTGTCGACCAGTTCTATTCTCTCTACAAGAAGAACCCGGATGTGCTCGTCGTGGACTACATCGGTATCATGAAGCCGAACCGTACTCATCGTACGATGGAAAGCATGTATCTCGACGGTCAAGAGAAGGCCGAACAGATTCGTGACTCTGCATCGACCGTAACATGGTTGGTATCTCTGCCGTTCAGTTCAACCGTACTGGTTATTCTAGGCTTGATGCTGGTCTTGAATCGGTGTCTGGTTCATCTGGCTTTGCAGAAACTGCTGACATTATGATTACGATTACTCGTGACCAGTTGCTGAAGGAACACAACATGTATGCGAACTTCGTTAAGAAGAACCGTTTCGGCGAGAACGAAGTGATGTTCTACACCAAGTACGACTACAATACGATGCGCTGGTACGATGCTACTTCTGACGATATTGCTGAATACAACGAGGCGTTGACCAACCAGCAGATTGCTGACGAGGCTGCGGAGGCGTATAACCAGCAGCGTCCTGGTGGTGGCGGCGGTCAGCGAGGCGGTATCAATCGACAGAAGACCAATGCGAAGCAGCAAGCGGCAATGGCTGGAATGAGTAGCATGGCGTCTCAGTTCTAGCAAAAAGGTGTAATTTCTATATAGAATTCATTTGGGTTTTATATGGGAATACTCGACAAATACATGACTGAGGATGACGATATCCAGCCAGTCTCAGTCAAGACGCCAGACTATTCGAACGAATGGATACGCAATACGTTCGACGAATACTTGAAGACGCCTCGGTTTGATGGGGATGCATGCATCGTTCTGTCAATGCCTGAGGCCACCCTGAAGAAGTATGGCGAGAAAATCAATGCCGGACTCTGGTGGATGTACAATACGTACTGCAAGAAGGATTTCGGCATGATGCAGCTTCTGGTAGCGCTTGAGAAGATGATCGACGCGACGAAGCTGGCAAACATGCTTGATATGGATATCAAGCTGCTGGTAGCGAAGGAATCTGGTATCTCGGCGACGGAAGCCGACATCGAGATGGCCGCCAGCAAGACGGAAAATGAGGAAGAAATGGATGCACCGATCAAGATGTCGAAAGAACTTTCTGATAAACTACTTGAAGATGATCCAGAAGAAGAAGCATTTATTTTAGCGGGTTTACAGGATTAGGTTTGGTATGAGTAAGTTTAAGTTTGGATCCGCCTACAAGAATATTGTCGAACAGCACAAGAAGGATTCCGAGGAGGCCGAGAAGGCCGCCGAGATTAGCCGTGACGAGATGACCAAGGCCATCGTCAACATGGGCTCTCAGAAGGAAGGTGGTGCTGGTACCGGTGTGATGGTACGTACTGAAGCATACAACAAGTGGCTGGTTGAACAGCAGAAACGCAATCCGTTCATTGGCAAGAGCTATATGCAGCTTGCCGACGAGTATTCTCGTGACTCCGAAGAAGTCACCGAGGAAACTGCGATGACCGACGAGGATGCCGCTAACGTGCTGGATATCGATGAAGATGGTTCTCTGCATATCAAGGATGACTACGATCCGAACAATGTGGAAACCGTCGACAACGAGAAGCTTGTTGGTGATGCCGCCAAGTTCTCCGACCTCTGTATCATCAACAATGTGATTGCGAAACAGATTGCATGGGATTTTGATTCCTTGATGGACGAAGTTACTGCGTCGCTTAAGGAAGCCCATGCCGATGACTTTGACTTTGACTTGCCAGAAAATTTGGAGGAACAAGTAGACGCTGCGTTGAAACGTCATGATGCAATGATGTTGCTGACGCACGACAAGAAAACCCCGTAAAATCCCCTAAAACACTCGATTTGCAATTCAAATTTATCTTTATTACCTTTACAGCCGTTGATTGAACGGCTAAACCAAAACAATCAAAACAAACAACAATGAATAACCAAAAAGTAACCAATAAATTCCAAGGAGTCCCCATGACTACACAGAATAACACTGATTTCCTCGATCTCGACATCGACACCGTTTCCAACCTCGACGAAGCCACTTCGGCCTACGGATCTGTTGATCCCACTCGCTGGAAGCCTAGCGTAAGCAAGCGCAACCCCAGCTACAGTGCTATCATCCGTCTTCTCCCTCAGGGTATTGAAGGCGTCAAGAACAAGACCTACCCCAGTGTCAAGGTTCTCTACCATCACCTCAAGCTCAATGGCGTTCACATGGAAGTGAAGTGCTGCCGTAACAACGGCGGTGACTGCCCCATTTGCCGTGCCATTTGGGATCGTTACAACGAACTCGCCAAGACCTACGAAAAGGGTTCTCCGCAGCTCAAGGTTTGGTCTGGTATGAGCGCTCGCCCTGAATGGCATACCAACATTCTCGTGCGTGAAGACGACAACAAACCGGCCAACAACGGTAAGGTTCTCGTATGGCGTCACAGTGACGCTGTGGAACGCACTCTCCGTGCTCCGTTCGATGACAGCGTTGAAGCTGATGTGCAGAATGCTAACGGTGCTCCGGCCAAGGGCGCACTTGCCAAGTTGAAGAAGGAGCGTCGCAAGTTCATTCCTCACTCTCCGACCAAGGGCGTTGACTTCGGCGTAATAGTCAGCTGGGACGCCGCAAAGAACATGACTTCTTACGACGGTTCCGACTACGTTGCTGAATCTACCCCGCTCGCCGACACTAAGGAAGACATGCTTGAAATCCTCAATAACTGCCATGACTTGACCAAGTACTTGGCAGACATTCCGGATGAAGCTACCGCTGCCGCAAAGTGGCGTGAATTCATGGAAAAGGCTTCTTCTGCCCAGTCCAACGCTGGCGAAGGTGCCGTTGCTCACGCTGGCTACAGCGCCGCTCCGAACCCGAACTACGCTCCTCGCAACACCACCAAGATGTCTGCCGCTGAATTCCTTGATGCTGATGCCGCTCTGGTGTCCGCCCCTGCCAAGGAACCAGATGCTGACGAACTCTTGGTGTCCGAAGCTTCCGAAGCTCCCGCCAAGAAGTCTGCTCCGGGTAACTGGGCTAAGCCAGCCGCTAAACCGGCTGCCGCCGCTTCTGAAATGTCCAATCAGCTTCCGGAAGGTGATGACGACGATACCGAACTTCCGTTCTAGTCTTTTACTTTTTTTCAGCTAGAATGGATTCCTCCAAGTGGCGCTCGACTAATACTTGAGCGCCACTCTATTTAAGAGTTTTTAAGATGTCTTGTGTTTACGATAACTTGTCAGACGCAGCGTTGGATGAAGCCGTAATCTCGCATTTCGGTGATTACGCTCTTACTCAGAATGCGAACGAATATAATTTCGTTTGCCCGTTCTGCGGAGACATGAATAGGCCGAACAAGAAGAAAGCCTATGTATATCGTGATAAGTGGTTGTTCAAGTGTTATAAGTGTGGCATCAGTCAGCACTTGATGACGTATCTCAAGGAAAATGACGAGACTGCATATAACAGAATCTTGTTTAATCATATGGAAGATGACGACTCACGATTTGAGGCTCGTCGTCGTAAACGTGAACTTGAGGAAGCTCGTAAGAAACGAGTTGCCGAGTTACCGTTCATGGAAGGCGAGCTTATTTCTTTGCTGAACAACAATCCGATTGCCGCCACCGCTGTTGAGTTCTGCAAGAAGCGCAAAATCCGTAAGGAAGTGTACGATCAGTGGTTTGTTTGCCAGGAAGGCGAACAGTTCCTCAAGAGGGATAGCCTCGGTGCCCTAATCTTGAATGACAAGGGACTGCCGACTGGCAACGAATTTAAGAACCGTCTGATAATTCCTTTCTATCAGTATGGCGGACGATGGACACAGTTCGATGCTCGTGCGCTCGATCCGGAAAACAAGCTCCGTTACCGTAACTTCGAAGGTGTAAAGCGTCAAGCGTACAATATCGATTTTCTTGACGTGACGAAACCGTTCTACATCTTGGAAGGTACTATCGACTCTACGTTCATTCGCAACTCTATCGCCATCGGCGGCATTTCGCACTTTGACGAAGTCATTGCGGACAATCCGCAGATTGCCGAACACAAGGACAACTGCACTGTTATCTGGGATAACGACCAAGCTGGAGAAATGGCTCGCCTAGATTCAGTAAAGAAAGGCTATAAGTGGTTCAACTGGTCTGGAATAAAGGAAAAGGATGTCAACGGTGCGGTACTGTCTGGTGAGATGCCGGTCGACAGTGCTGGCTACGTGGACATGGATTTCATTGCCCAGAGAAGTGCTCCGGCGGAAGGCGCATCTATTATCTTTGCGCTGGAACGTGGCGACATGATGGAACGCAAGCGTCAAGAACAGCGTGAGCAGCGTAAGCAGATGTTGGAGAAGATGGCTGCAAAGCAGCGGGTCGAGGTATTGTTCTAATGGCTATATACGATTGGAAACATTTTGCCACGGATGAATATGTTCGTGCATCTAGGATTGCCCAGTATATCGACCGTCCAGTCAACGATCTATATAAGATGGGATTCTTTGATGACATTCCGTTCAAGGTAGATGCGAGTAATACTCGTACGTACAAGTATGTCAACTGTCTGCGCAAGGCGCGAGTGTACGGACTGAATCCTCCGACAAAGGAGCATCCGTATGCAAAATGGCGACCGTATGAAATAGTCAATGACTTGGGTATCAGTCCCTATACCTACAATAATTATGTCAAGGCTGGCATGATTGTCGAACAGCAGCCGGACGAACATGGCCGTTATGTATTTTATCGTGATTATGACCGTTTCTTGAAAAACTATGTACCTACCAAGATGTTTGCGTATCTCGTCAATACGATGAATATCAAGGATTCTGCTGCCTTTATCGGTATCAGATACGGTCAGCTTCGTGGAAAGATCCGTACCAACAAAGCACAAGTGGTGGCAAAGATCGATCCGAAAAGTGGTGTGCGTCGTTACAAGTGGATGACTCGTGACCAAATTATCCAGTACATCAATAGCACGATCGAGAACGCAAAGAAGAAGACATGCGCATTGATCAGAAATGTCCCGCTGCCGGATACTCTGTCGACCAATATGGCGTGCATGTACCTGAAGGTGACTCGCCGTACATTGACTAATTATGTGTTCTATGGGTGGCTTCATCCTACGCAAGTCAAGAAAGGCGCTCGTAAATGGAACTTCTACGACAAGAAGGAACTGGATGAACTCTATGACCGTCTTGAACGTAAGATTTACTACGGTGAAGGCAAGGAGTACTATAGCCGTTTCGCTATCCGTAACAAGTTCGGAAAGAGCGATTACTGGATCGATAACTTGGTCGTAGGCAAGTGCCGTGTTGTCGTTCCTACTGAAGTGTCCAAGACTCGTAAGCCGAAAGGATATCAGATTTGTACTGTCGAAGAATATGCCAAGCTTAATGCAGAGGCGAAGGACATTGGCCGTCCGGGCTATCCGTTATGGGGCTGGGTACAGGAGGATGTCGATGCCATCGTCAAGTCTGGCGTGAATGTCGATCCGAAGATGGAACTGAGCGAGTTCCGTAAGAAGTGCTTGGATCGTCTTGACAAGACTAATCATCGTAAGGTCAACGCCCAGAAGAAGAAGGCAAAGAAGGCTGAGATAAAGACTAAGCGGCTTAAGCGTAACGAGGTCATCGTCGACTATCCGGAAATGGATAGCATGGAAGTCGCTATTAAGGCGGCTCTGTACGAGAACGAGCTGCGTGCTGAAGATAAGAAGCACGATCTGCACGTCAAGAAGGCGAAGATTAACCACGAGCGAAACATACTGCGTAGGGCACTTGGCTTGACCGAACGGCCAGAAGTAAAACTGAGTAACGATGATGTACTGAAGCATAGCGAGGTTCCCAGCGTCGTTACGTTCTTGTACCGTCGCCGTTCTGGAAAGGCTCCGGTACTTTACAAGAAGACTTCTAACAGTCGTGACGAGCTTGTATATGTGACTAGCGACCAGCCAGTTACAATGAAGCGCAAGAACAATCCACAGCAGTCCATCTTCCTCAATATCGCACGACTTGCCGAAAAGATCAACCGTCTACATCCGAAGGCGATGCCGTCTTGGATTATCCTCGCACATACATCGTCTATAGTGTACGACATGGCGTTCATAAGGAAACTGGAAAACGTGCCACCGGAATACGGTGCGGTGGCTCCGTTTGGGTATGAGTATATATTACCAGACGGAACCTGGACTCGTTGCCCCAATACCTATGGAATGTACAGCGAATTTTCTATCAATGACGAATTGATGACTACTCGTGTGGCTGGTACGGTCACTGCAGTCGGTAATCATGAGGTCGCCGTTCTTGACGGCCCGTTCGTTGCTGTCCGTGGAGGATATCTTCCATACTTGAGACGCTTCGCAATGCTCTATCAGTTCGGTGACGGACGTGGCTGCGTGCCTTACGTCATTTCGATGATGATGCACCGTCTAGGCGTAAAGATGCAGCAGATCGAGGTGGATTCCAGCTGGTGTGTCGACGTGAATATGCCATTTACGCCGATCGAGTGGAATCAGATCGAGCCGAAACTGGTCGAATTGGGCAAATCTTTGGTTCCGAATTACCATTTGAATCCAAAAACACTTTAAGCTATATTTTATGCCGAGGAAATTATTATGGCTGAAGAAACAGAAAATAAATCCATCGGAATTCGTTTTAGTCCGCAGTTCTTTACCTTACTAAAGAGCGTAAGTTCAATAACCAAGGCTGGCTGCGTCATCATGTTCAAGGGCGACGTGAAGGGTAGGATTCCGGGAAACCATATCAATATCCCGGAACCGACAATGTTTACCCACTTGGCGGCATCCGATGAAGACTTGGATTTTGACACCAACCGAATCAACATCTTCTCGCTTAACGAGTTCGTGAAGTATTCTGACTTGGCCAAGTTCCCAGAACAAGGCATTGCCGAATTGTCAATCGACACTTCGCTTACTGGCAAGCGTTACGAGTACATCAAGTTCACTGGCGGTGGCATCACTTGTCGTACGCCGACTGCCGATCCGAGCTGCTTCAAGCCAGAACATTCCCATATTCCGTACACTAGGGACAACGATCCGATGACGAAAGTCGGTGAAATGCGATTCACTGCCGAAATGGTTGCTGACTTTGCCAAGAAGCTCCGTGCGGTGCCTACATGCGAATTTATTACGCTGCGTATCGATGACGGCGGTATCAAGCTCTACATCAAGGGAAAGATGTCCCAGCAGATTACCTATTGCGTTCCGGCGAACTGCACCAAGGGTATCGATTCCATGCTCGTCAAGAAGATTTTCAAGCCGGGTAACGTGACCGTGTTCCCAGTCCAGCTGTTCAATTACATGAAGGGTATCGGTGGCGATTATGATATCGACATCACCTACGCCGTCTACAAGGGCGTGGAACAGATGTCTCTGAAGGCTACTTCGTTAATACCCGGCGTCAATCCAGACAAGCCGATGACGTTGTGGCTCGGTGCAGCAGAATGTTCCGCTGCGGCAAATTCCCAGTTCGACTTGGTTCAGTAGTTTGAAATAATGTCATGGGTGGAAAATCCGGTAGGCAGTGCCTATCGGATTTTTTGCCATTGGTATAAACTGCATACAAGCAATTGTTAGGAATGACCTATGGGTATCCAGATCGATAAGAATAAGCTTATTCAAGCAATGAAGGACTATGTTTACGTGTCAACGGAAAGCGGCCCCGTTGTACCGTCAAAGACCAAGGTGATCAAGATGCTCACCAAGCAGACGCCGAAGCCGGTTAGCAAACCTCAGGACAGCGCTGACTGGGATCACCGTACATATGACCAGAACAAGCCGCTTACCTATGGCAAGAACCTTATTACGACACGTGACCTCTACAAGAAGGTGTTCACCGAGGCCGTTTCCAATAAGAACTATCGTGGCATGCGTATGAACTTGGCCAGTATCGACATGAAGGAAACCCATTGCAAGTTCATCATCAACCGTCGTGACCATGACATGCTTGTCGAACTGTTCTACCCTAACGAGAACGATAACATTACGGTCTCTCTAACATCTGACACTGGTCTGACTAATCTGTATGAAGTCCAGCTGGATAGCCCACAGTTCATCAACAACTTCGGCTATACAATTTTGAAGACTTGTGACCAGTTGATCGATTCGAACAATACTTATGATGTCGGCAATGACCTGGACACCATGCAGTATGTGAACGGTCTTGGCAATGGAACCGAGGACTTGAGCAACTCATGGCATGCCGAGGACAGTGCTATCTATCACGAATCCGTTAGCAGTGAACTTGGACAGCTTCTGAATCTTTGCAATGCAGTTGCTTTGCTTGAAGATGGCGAAGAACAAGATCCTAACGCAGAAGCATTTGCAGCACCTGGTGGCGATCTTCCGAACCCAGACGAAATGGGTGGCATGAATCCGGGCGATGTCAACGGAACCGATGCGAGTGGCCCGTCTCCAGAAGACTCCGTGAATTTCAAGGAAGGATTTATTGACTTGGCATGTCCTAATGAAGACGAAGAAGGCTTGACGAACATCAATGCCGATGGATCTGGCGTTAATGGTCTATCTAGTGGCATGGATAATCTTGCAAAGCTGTATGCGGAAGCACGTGTCGAAGATATGAACACTAACAGCTCGCCTGGTGTTAAGCTCAGTAAGGAAGAAATTCTTCATGGTACTGCACCAGCCGAAAACCAGAATGCCGCTAGTTTGATTAACGGATTGTGCTCGCTGTCTCCGTATATTTCCTTGGCTGGTTCTCAAGTACCTAAAAAGCAGATTTCTGAACTGATCGCTTACTTGAACAATCCGGGTACGGATGACCTTACCCTGACCGCATTCAACGAGAAGCTGGCCGAGCTCTTCCCCAATGACTTCGAGGGTACCAAGACTGGCGAAGGTAATCTGAGCACATCCGGCGTTGACCTTGATGGCGAAAGCCAGTTTGGTGGCGGCGATGACGGCATGGGCGGCATGGGTGATTTCGGTACTGGTGTCGATATGAATGACAGTGCTGACCTGACTGGAGTTCTTGGCGGTGACGAAGGGGCGTCATTTGACAATGATGGCTCTACTGAAGCCATGATGGATCAGTTCGGTGGCAATGTCGACGTACCGAGCGATGAAACCGAAGAAGGCGGTATCGGCGATATGGAATTAGGTGCCGATAACGGCCCGTCCCAGCAAGCAGTCGATAAGCAAGACGAAGTGATTGGCGCAATGACCAATCTCTAGTTTGGCTGAAAAACAATTAAAAGAAGGCCGTCACGAACGGCCTTTTTTAATGTAATTTGAAAACAAAAGGAAGAACTATGAACAATACTACAATTACTGATGATCAGAAAATCCGCGCACAGTCTCTTCATGCTCTGCTTGACGAGTACAAGGATGTCCAGCCGGACGAATCTGCCGAAGAAGCTGCTGCCGATATGCCGGTGACCATGTTCGTGTTGCAGGGCCGTTTCGGTCAAGCGTTGTCCCTTGTGGAACAAGCTTTGCTTGACGCAAACACCGTTGCCAGACTACGTACCAAGGTCGATCCGAAGGACAACAAGCTGTGGCTTTATATTGACACCGATAGCGGCATCAGCGTCAAGGTCGATGCTCTTCCGTTGTCAGTCGAATTCGAAAAGCCGGTCTACGTCAACATCTATGACTTGTGCAACGCCGTGCATAAGTTGATGGGCACACGTGAGACCAGTGTGGCTCTGTGGGTAAGCGAAGGACAGCTCTATATGGGTGCGTTCTTCAATGACCAGATTGGCGGCTTTGAACTGGAAATCGGTTTCGAGCCTAAGGAACCGTTCGAAGTTGCTACAGTCGACGACACTAACTTCAATATCCGTATCGCCATGGATCAGATCTCGTTCAACACTGTTCTTGACAGCGTGTACAATTTCGATACTGTCGAAATCCACCGTAAGAATGGCCGTGTGTCATACCGTACCGGTAACGAGCATTGCACGATCGCTACTGCCATGCAGAATACGGTCATGGTTAACGATCCGTCGGATGCCGATCGATTTGACAACACGTCTGACTTCAGCGTGAGCGTTCCGTCGAAGATCTTCAAGGTCATTCCTCTTGTGAATGCGCTTGATATGGACTTGTCGCTCAATGTGATTATCGATATCGATACGACCAACAAGAAGATTCGTATTTCCGGTATGTACGCTACACTGGTTGCCGACTATGGTAACTCGACTCTGCAGACGTACAATAACGAAGGTATGGAACGAGTGTTCCACATCAAGGCTGAATCGATCGCAGCTGCCATCGGTATGTACTTCGACATGAACTACATCAATCCTACTGGAAAGGTGCGTATCTATGGTATCGAGAACGGTCTTATCGGAATCGAGGGACTTGACGACGAACGAATCCATGTCAACTTGACTGTCGGTGACTGCCAGGTCGAACATCCGGGCTTCGAGATCGAGATTCCGCTTGACGTGCTTACGATGATGATTCGTAACTCGGCTTGCCCAGACCTCGTTCTTCAGCATGGCTTCGAGAATGGCCGTACCATGATGACTTACGGTAACGGTATGTTCTTGAGGAAATGTACCTACATCGCTTAGGTCTGATTACGATATGAAAAGGGCGGTCGGTTGACCGCCTTTTTTATTTTCGCTTGTTATAGGGTTTTCCAGTTAGCAGTTCTTGGTTGGCGTACATTTGAGCTTTGTTCAAAAGAATTTGATCAGATCTGGATGTATACTTGTTTGCTTTAATTGCGTTTTCCTTGAGCTCTTGGTATATATTCCATACACGTTGCTGAAAATCTTGGTTCTGTCCTAGATTATGGAAGGTTTGGCTGGCTACCACTGTAGTTTCTTTTCCGTCTGGTGATACGGTTTCGTGGTGGAAATCGCCTGGAGCTGCGTTGGCTCCAGCAACTGCCATTGTACCAATTGCTGCGGCCTTTCCGAGCTTATGAGCAAATTTCTTACCAGCGTCGACGCATGCCTTGCCGATATCGCCTATACCTTCGGTTATCGGCGGTTCTGGTATTGTACTGTCGTCGTTAGGCATTTCGACGTCTCCGTCCGATTCAGTTGAACCTTCATCCGGTTCTGCGAGTTCGGCAAGGTCGTCCATAGTGAACGGATCGGTATCTGGTTCCTCTTCGTATGGATTTTCGGCATTGATATTGTCTATATCGCTAAACATCTGGTCGGCCATGCCTTGTTCGGACGGTGCGAACATGCTGAATTCGTCTGCAGCTGGGTCTTGCCCGATATCGTTCGTGATGTCGCCTACAAGTTCGTCGTAAGTCACCTCGTCGGATTCGCCAGACTCGTTCGGATTGTTTCCGGTCTCGTAGTCGTGCTGCAGTTCACGGAAAGCTTGTATGTTGGCTTGGCTCTGCAAGGATTGGTCTGCATTATCCATGTTTGGCGGATTCTTGAGCTGATCCATGTGGGCGTCACGAAGCTTCTGGTCGAGTTCTACCTTGACGGCGTTCGGTGACTTGCCGGAAATTGCTACCAGTCGCTGGATGTTGGGCGGCTGTCTGCTCGGTGCGATATTTGGCTTGCTCGATGTGAGCATGTTGTCGAATTGTCCGTCGTGGTGTGCCATTTTGATATCCTATCTAAGTATATGCAGTTTATCGGAAAAATATTTTTTGACCACGTTATAAACTATTGGACAAAAACACGACTCATGAGGTGTTTCTATGTCATTCAATGTATTCGAAGATGATGCTATTATGGCCGAATTCGATAGGATTTCTGCAGAACCTATCGACAATGAACCGTATAGCCTCGTTAAAAACCCGGTTCCCGTTGTAGAATCCATCCTGGACTTCAACGGTCACAAGATCGACACTGGTAGCTGGTGCACTGGCGATGGCGTCGATGAAAACAAGAAGAAGGTCGGCAAGGCTAAGACTGCTTCCGATCCTAAGCTCGCTAAGGCTGCTCCGGCAAAGACTGGCGAGAAGAAGGACGACGGCAAGCTGGTCGAGAATGTTGATGCCAAGGAGAAGAAGGAAAAGGGTCAGACTACCGAAGTCAAGACCAATACCGAAGTCAAGACTGAGAAGGCTCCTGAAGCCGGTAAGGGTGGAAAGTTCGACTCTGCCGCAAAGTCTGCTGCTTCCAGCAACCAGAGCGGTGCCCAGAAGAATAAGAAGTTCGAGGAAAACGCCAAGCTCCAGAAGCATATCGACCTTTTTAAGAAAGGTGTCCGGGCTCTAGCAACTGATTCCAAGTCCGCTGCTGACGCAGAAAAAGTATTGAAGAAGTTCGACAAGATTTCTTCGTATCTGAAACCGAAAGGCTAATTCATACACCGATATAATTTAAGAAAGCCGCCAGAAATGGCGGTTTTTCTGTTATTTGCAATTCAAATTGTTAATTGCTACATATTGGGTGCTAAACTGAATTCGCTATGGCTCAGATAACACCAGAAAAAGACAAACCCAAACGCCCTATGTGGCGGTCGATATTCCACGACACGGAAAACGACCGCATGTACGTTTGGTATACGGACGGTACTATGGATGCCGTCCCTTCGGTGCATGAGTTCTATACCGACAAGCAAGGCGAATACGGTGCGAAGCCGTGTGGCATGAGGGACATCTGGGATCGTGAAGTATTCAAGGTGGAAGTTCCTCCGGCTAACGGTGTATCGGCGTATGAAGTAGAAAAGGCCATCAAGCAGAACCATGCTGGCCCGACCAACCACCTTGCCGAAATCGATATTGACCCTCGTGGCCGATTCCTACAGAAACATTATGCTGATACGGGTGTCATCCACCCGGACATGAAGGATATCAACCTCGGCTTCCTCGATATTGAAAACGCCACTACTGGACGTTTCTCGCTGCCGACCGAAGCAAAGTATCCTATCAATGTTGTTACATTCTACGTCTCTAAACAAGATAAGTATTACGTATACGGCGTCGCCAAGGACATTTCCGAGAAGGGCAAACAGTTCCTCAAGGACAACAAGGGCGAATATATCCTTTGTAAGGACGAAGCCGACCTACTTACTCAATTACTATACTGCATTGGTTCCAGCGACATTGATATATTGTCTGGTTGGAACTTCGGATTCGATACTGTTTACATCTGCAATCGACTGAAGCAAGTCAACGAAAAGCTTCCGCCGAAAGACCGTATTTCGCTCGACTTACTATCAAGGATGCGTGGCAAGAACAAGCGTGCATACTTGAATGCGAAGAACGAGTTAATAATTAACGGTACAGAAGTCATTGACTTCCTAGAACTTTATAAGAAGTACACCTTCTCCGAAGAGTCTTCCTACAAGCTTGATTATATTGGTGCAAAGATTGTCGGCGAGCACAAGGCTCCGCTTCCTGACGGCTATCTGTCTTGGCAGAAGTACTGGGAAGACTACGTGTTGTATAACTTCCAGGACGTTAGGCTGCTTGTCAAGATCGAAGCCAAGGCGCAGATGTTCCGCCTTGCAGTTACTTCGGCAGCAGCAGCTCGTGTTCCGTTCTCGTCTGTGTTTGAATCCAAGAAGATGCTTACTGGCTTCATGCTGGATCATCTTCACCACACGAACCGTACATTCCCGCCGTATCGCCAGCAGCACAAGGAAGTGTTCCCCGGCGCATTCGTGTACTCCGTTCCCGGTTACAAGGAATACCTAGTATCTTATGACTACCGATCGCTGTATCCTTCTATCATGATGACGTTCAACACGTCGCCGGAAATGAAGGTCACGTTCCCGATCGACTATGTGCTTACCGAAGAAGAGCGTAAGAATCTTATTAAGTCTCCGTGGGATCATAACGGTCGCTACCAAGTCTACTTCCGCAAGGACAAGGTCGGCGTCGTGCCAGAAGTTACAAGGCTTCTGTTCGACGGTCGTTCCGACTTGAAGAAGATGATGAAGAAGGCCAAGAAGGCTGGCGACAAGGAAATGACCGCCGTCTATGACATGATGCAGAAGGTGTACAAGGTGCTTGGCAACTCTCTGTACGGCTTGATGGGTTCCGAATTCTTCGCTCTTTATGATGTGGACAATGCAGCTTCGATTACCGCATACGGTCAGCGTCTTATCAAGTACACGATTGCACAGCTTTCGGAGTATATCAACAACGACATTCATTCCGACCCAGTATTCAAGGAAATCTTTGGTTATACTCCGGAGATCGATCCGGAACTGGTAGGCACGTTCACCGACGCTACTGGAGAAGTGAACTACAAGCGCATGAGCCACGGTGATACTGACTCCTTCTTTGTGAAGTTCGGAGACATTTTCGATCCGTTCAGACAGAAGCAAGGGACTGGCACCGAGGTCATCGTTTTCAATAAGCACGAACTCGTGGAACGCTATGCGTTCGACAACGATCACGAGCTCGATTCCAAGAAGGCGTTCAACAAGCTCTGTAAGAAGTACGGCAAGGAAAGTTGGACTAGTCCGGACATGCGTACGCCGGATGAGAAGACTGGCTGGACGAAGGCACAGATTACCTTCGCCGACGGTATCTTCATGACTGGCGATTACCGCATCATCTACAACCGATACCGACTTACCGACTTCTGCCGAATCCTTGATGCTTGCATCTTGGAAGAGAAGCTTGACGAGTACATGCTCAACTACGCCAACCAGTGGGGCTACTTGACGAACGAGTTGTTCTTAAAGCGCGAAAAGTGCATCCACAAGGCTATCGTGACCGCCAAGAAGAAGTACATCTGCTTGGTGGAGAGCATGGAAGACATTGTCTACCTCGACCTTGGCCACAAGGACGAGAACGGCAAGTGGGTCAAGGGTACGCTTGCTGTCAAGCCGGAATATGCCATTACTGGTCTTGAACTTGTACGAAGCTCTACAGCTTTGTTCGGCAAGGATCGTATGATGAACATGGTGGACTTGATGATGGACACCATGGACAAGTACACGGTGAGACAGCGCTTGCTGGAAATCAAGAAGGAATTCTTCGAATCGGTTCAGAAGGAAGATTACAACTACATCGCATGTCCGTGCGGTGTCAAGAACGATCCGCCTCCGTTTGAAGTCATGGAACTCATGCCAGCCGAGGAAAAGAAGAAGATCGACTGGCGTGTGAAGGCTGGCGCAGTCTGGAATTACTTGATCCAGAACGACCCGGAGCTTTCCAAGTTTCCATACGAGCCGGTGTACGCTGGTTCCAAGATCCGATTCATCAAGAAGGCCGACAATCTCTTCGGTGTCAGCATCATCTGCTATACTGGTGAAAAGTGTCCGCAGAGACTTCTTGAAATCTTCCATCCGGACTGGGAAGAACACTGGAAGGTTTGTGTGGCACAAGTGCTTGGCCGTCTGTTCAAGGCAGTCGGCTGGGATGAACGCCTCGAATATGACGAGAGCGATTTCATGATGTCCATGTTCTAGGAGATTTTATGAAGGTAAGACAGATTAAGTTGACGCACCGCCAGCATCGGCACAGACGTTTTGCGGCATTTTTGTTCCACTCATGGCGAGTGAACTACGTCCGGCGTCTGGGGCGAGGACATGTCGCTTGCCAGTCTTTGCGAGAATCGCCTTTTTCTTCTGGGCGTCACTTACAGTCTGCTTGTCGAAATACTCGTCGTAATTTATTTCCTGGGTGCAGCATGGCGATCCGGGTGCTACCAGCGGCGGATTCACGTCGCTGCAGACTTGCTCGTAGAGTGCCAGAGCGGCTCGTGCTGCGTCAGAATTCCTCGAAGAAAGGTATTTAACAAACGAATCATTCATATCAGAGAGTTTATCTATGTTCAACTTAATAGACCAACAGAATGCCAATGCGGATCAAGAAGCCGTACTAAAGAGTAACCTTCCGTGGGAAGAGAAGTACCGTGGAACGGACTTGGACACCATTATTCTTCACCGTAACGTGGAGAAGCTGTTCAAGAACGCCATCGAGATGAATTCCTTCGGTAACTACATTCTGCATTCCGGTGCGCCTGGTACTGGCAAGACCTCTATTGCAAAGGCAATTCCGAAGATTATCGGTGCACAGTCGCTATTCCTTTTCGGTAAGCGTGACTCCGAAATTATCGACATGATTGACGAATACGCCAAGTACAGCTCTCCGGATGGACAGCCGAAATTCGTCATCATCGACGAAGCCGACAAACCGAACAAGCCAGCTGACTTCTACCGTGTTCTGCAGTCCGAAATCGAGGACACTTCCAGCACACTCCGATTCATCCTTACTTGTAACGAACTGTGGCGCATCCCGCAGCCGATCCAGTCTCGCTGCATGGCTGTCGATTTCGGTGCCCAGTTCGAGAATGAAGAGGACGCTGAGGCCGAACTCAAGGAATACAAGACTCGTCTGTTCAAGCGCTTGATGCATATTGCCAAGGGCGAATGTGATGCCAAGGGCGGTACGGTCGACAAGATGCTCGTTGCCAATATCGTCAATGAGTTCTATCCGGACGTTCGCTTGATGATTGCTTCCATGCACCGTTCCTTCTTGGAAAACGGCGGCAGCATCACTGGCAGCATTCCGAGCATGGCTCCATCCAATACAGAGACTTTGTTCGACATGACCGTGAAGTTCAAGGCAAAGGAACTCCGTTACTTCATTTCCAAGAACATCACGTTCTGCCAAGGTGTCTACCGTGCGTTCGGTGACTATGCCATCGACCGTCTGCCGGAAGAAGTTCTCATTCCGTTCGGCATCGCTCTGGCTGATGCAATGTACAAGTCTAACCACCAAGTTGACCAGGAACTCGCCTTGTGGGGCTTCCTCCTCAACGTAATGCAGATTCTTAAGAAGTACGCACCGGATTGGAAGTATGGCATTTGATCACGAACAATTTATCCTTGACCGAATCGCTGGTCGAAAGATGACGATGTCGGACATCGCCGAGCACGATACCTATGCGGCTATCTACTCTCTGTCGATGACTCCGTCCATCTATAAGTCCTTGATGGCGATCAACACTATCGAGTTCACTCGTCTCCCAACCAAGGTGCGTGCCAAGGTCATGGAGGCGTATAACGGCAAGAAGCTGAATACCGGCTATCTCCGTGCGAATCCGAAGGAAATCGCCGCCGTCAACAAGCTCCGTACACAAGTCATGGCCGTGTACGAGACGTCAGCTTCGTCTGCAGAATCGATGATACGTAATGGGGAAATCGACGCTGCGCTGGTTAACGACATCTACGAATACAAGGTTAACGGAAAGATCCCAGAGGTCAAGAAAAATGGCAGAAAGAAATGATATCGACCTTGTCATGAAGAGTTTCGGCTGTGACGAGGATACCGCCATCAGCTTTATCGACTCTGGTATCAATGTCCAGATGTTAAGAGAAGGGCTCGACGATATCGTCGAACCCGAAATCCATCTCAAAAATGATGTTGAAAAGGCTAAGGAATCACTGTCCGAGGCTGTCGGAAAGCTTAAGCAAGACGCCTAGAACCTTCGACAACTTGTCTTGACCTTCGGCTCCGTCCTTATTGGGCGGAGCTATTTGTCCATTCTCGTCTACGGTAGCTTCGCCGTTGACTTCGTCCATAGTCTCGGTCTGCTGTCCGTCTTCGCCGTCTGTGGCGAGAGGAATGTCTTCCGGGTTGGTTGACGAGTCGTGCTCACGTTCCATTTCGGCTTGCATGACTGCCTTCTGGTCTTCCTTGGGATCGGCGGAATCGTCGAAGTCGGCTTGAAGCTCGTCTTCCTCTGGAATGTGGAGTGCACGCTCGGCGTACTTGTCGAACATTGCCAGAATCTTCTCGTCTGGGCCCTTTCCTTGGAACTCGCCTTCACCGGATGCGAAGTCGTACAGATACTCGATGACACTCTTTCCTTCCAGGTCCGGTT
>Ga0247610_10000977_pt1 | contig 37021 bp, 36 predicted proteins | sample 174DNAGHGhighgp2_FD_193483 | JGI IMG/M metagenome (GOLD analysis project Ga0247610, IMG submission 193483) | Sheep rumen microbial communities from Palmerston North, Manawatu-Wanganui, New Zealand - 1742 DNA GHGhigh gp2 | ecosystem: Host-associated > Mammals > Digestive system > Stomach > Rumen...
AAATTAGCTAAATCTAAGTATATTAGCTATAGTGTTATTGACAGTGAACCTGCAATTTACCCAGTAACGCAGATTATAAGACATATATTATTTGATTCTAATACTTCTGCATCGACTCCTATATTAATTTATTGTGCTCCTGAAAGAATAGGCATAGATGATTATATTCATAATGATGGACTTAATCATATATTCTTAGATGAACGTAATTTCTTTGATGACAATGAAGAACACACACCTTGGAAACAATATGATGTGATTGAAGAGATTTGTAAGATATTAGGAGTAAGTATGACTGAACATGTAAATCAATATTATATGATACAGTATAGAAGTGGTCTTAATACTCAATATAAACAGACAGTATATAAATATGACTTGAGTTATACTATATCTACTATATCTCAGACACAAAGAGAGATTTATAATGAACAGAATAGTATAGACTTATTCGCTGGAAGCAATAATTCATTGTCATTAGAAGATACATATAAGTCAATTGAAATAAAGTCAAACACTTATCCTTATGAAGATGCTATAAATAAGCTATTAAGCAGTGATCAATGGGAATTATACAGTAATATTTATAATAATATGACATTAAATGATTTGTCTAATACTCCTTATGCTCCTTATCTTAAATTTGAAAGAAGTGACGGTAAAGTATATTCTATTTATTATATGTATTATAAGACTGATACTATGTCACCGCATCAATATAAGATGTTATTGGATAATGACCAATATGATGACTTTATTGATGACCCAATTAATCCTAATGACTGGATATTTGCTATCATAAATCAGCCTGGAACTGCTCAGACTATTACATCTTCAGAAAAGATAGGTGCATCATTGATGAAAATAGCAAGCTATGAAATAAGTGATTTGAAATTAGTTAATTCACTTACATGGAAAGACCAGATTGTATTATATTTAGGACTTAATAATCTCAATATAAATAATTATGTTAATCCTAATGACCCTAGTGATATTTCATATAATGAATGGAGAACAGCATATAATGCTCTTAGAGATGATGTATTCTATTATCTTGCAAACTGTTATACTTATTATAATAGTGACTATACACCAGATAATCCATTATTAGAGATTGAAAGTGAAAGTGATGTAATAGTGAAAGATGACAGTTATTTGGTTATATCAGGTAAAATAGGTATAAATGACTGGGAATATGAAGACAGCCAGAAAGATGAATGGGCAGGAAGTGACAACTTTTCTAAACCTTTTGGCTATATGCTGATTGATCAAGAACAAAGAAATGAATATATAGCTTGGAATGACGTATGGAAACAGATTAACAACAGAAAATACAATGGTTTTCCATTATTAGATATTCAGATAAGAATTGGTGATAAGATATGCTGTGTAGCAAATCATGTTAGTGTTGATGCTGACAATCACACAGAGATTACAACACAATATAAATGGATGACAGCAGCAGAATATAATGACTATATTACTGACACTGATGCTGATTCAAATTTCAGTTATTATACTCATTTTGAAATACCTGTAGGAACAGACAAATTCTCATTCTATAAACTACATGAAATAACTGATACATGTGACTGGAGATTAGGACTTGATGGAGCTAGTGGTTTTGCTATACCATTACCAAAAGAAGCTGGATTAAGTGGCAAACTGAAGATTTATATCAATTCAATAAAGAATGATTTGTTTGTTCATTACATAGATGGTTATTCTGACTTTATATCACTTCCAACTACTCAAAGAAGAGTTGAAATTGTACCTAATCCTCATAATATGTGGAATACAAGCATTAGCTGGAATAATATGGAATTACCTACAGTGAATTATGATGGATGCTATCCAAATAATGTAATCATACAAGATTTGAAGTTTGACATCAAACCAGTCAAATTCTATACAATAACAGACACAGCTAAATCAAATGCTAACAACAAACAGACTGACCATGTATACACAAATATCATAAATCAGAATGCTGCTATTGATGATAAGAAATCTGTTGAAGTTAAAATCAATACACAAGATGCTGCAAAGAACAGAAGTTTTTCTAGTCTATTGAAGAAAGACAATGATGACAAATATCAATATATAGAGAAAATGTGGACTGGTGAATATGATGGAAATCAGAATGAAATATACAGAATAGAAGAAAACAATGTAATAGATACATATAGAAACCATTACAGTGACAAGAAAATCATATTTGACTGTATATTGAAAGAGACTGATTGGAGTCCATTACAGATTCTTACAAACAGATTCAGTAATATTTCTGTTCCTATGATTGTCAATTCACAAGAAAAAGACTTTCATGCTGATAAAACAAAAATACAATTAGTAGAGATATAATGATAGTAGACAACAATTACAAGAAATTCAATATAAACAAACTTAATAGAACTGGTGGCAATATATCTAATGGAAATGGAACAGTCTATTTAGGTTCAGGAAACAAAGTAACAGAAAATATATCAGCTATTCAGCCACACTATTTATGGGGTAATCTGTTCAATGGAACACAAGATATTGATGGTGACATTGACTTCAAAGGCAATATAAATTTTGTTGGTGATGATGATGGTTATCATGGCAATATAAATGCTATATCTGCTGTTTTGAAAAATCTTACTGTTACTGGCAGTGCATATTTTGCTGAATTAGTCATTGATAAAATTAAAGCAGCTGGTGGTGCTGTCATATTATCACCTGCTGATGGTTTTGAAATTATAAAGATTGAGACTGTTACAAATGGGGTGAAACTGTATTTCTTAGCAGAAGCAAATGATAAGAAAATTATGAATATGTGGACTGTTGATGACCAATTAATCATAAAAGACTTTAACAATGCATCTTTAGGAACTTCACTAAATGTTTCAAACAGATATTTCTGGGGTATTGTCACAGGTATAGACAGCACACCAGTTGATATTATAATTGAAGGTGGACAGACTGTATCTGCTCATTATGTAATAGTATCTGACAGTGATTATGATGGTTCACTCCCTGATGACTATTATATTGGTGCAAATTGTGTTCAGTTAGGTAATAGAACAGATACAACTAGACAAGGTGCAATTTATTTAAGTGCTTATAGTGGTTTAGATACTACTTTAGATGCTCCATTTGTTGCTTTATATGATGGAATTAATGACTTCAATTTAAGTAATCATAGAGTTACTTGGTTCTCTATGAATGGAAGTAGTGTCAAAGGTGAATTACATGTCTATGATAATGCAAATGAAAGAGTTGATATAAGTCCACATAGTGTGGGAATAGTTGATGATTATAACTGGAATACTGAAAATAAAACAGTTATAGGTGTAGATGGAATGTATAGTTGTAATACATATGGTTATTTCTGGAATGGACCAGATGAAATAGACTTAAGTTATGGTAATCATAGATTAATGTTAGATAGTACAGGTATTAAAAGGACAATCAGAGAAAGAACTTGGAATGGAAATACAAAGACTGATATTTATTCAGCTGTACCTTATTATGATATATCTCATGTTAATAATATAACTAAAATAACACCTTCATCTAGTGTTAATTCATATGATTTAGATAAAGATGATGGTTTTGTAGTTGTTTATAATAATAATCCACAAATAGCTGTTAATGTTAATCTTCCTGATCCAAATGTTAGTACAGGATGTAGATTATATATTAAAGGACTACATGATGTAACAGTTTCAAGAAGTGGAAGAATTATTAAAGAAGGTGATAGTGCAGCAGTTAATTCAGTGTTTATTGAAAATGATGCTTATATGTTTATATGTGATGGTACATATTGGTTTGCATTTAGTGGAGTATAAAAAATTCTATATTTTATAAAAATAACTATTTCAAATAAAATGGATGACAAAAGGGGCTGGAAAGAGCTAGATATTAAATCAAAAATACAATATATAATAGCTATAGGACTTGTTTTAGCAAGCATAGTATTAGCATTTATTTCATTCTTTATGTTATATGAAATACCTAATTCAGTTTTAGCAACAAATGGTTTATGGCTAAGTACAGCATTAGGATGTATAGGAATTGGAATGTATTTCAAAAATTCGTTAGTAGAATATCAAGCAAAAGTAAATCAAGAAATTGACAGAATGAGTGAACATTATGATAAAAAAATAAAGGAAATTGAAGAGGAACAATAAAAAAGTTCCTCTTTTTTTGTCTTATATAGTTTTTAATTTATATCTTTGCAGGACTAAACTTTAAAATTATATCAATATGAAAAGTGTTAAAATTACAATCAAAGGAGATCTAATCATTGTAGATTATTGTTCTAAAACTAGAATTTCAGAGGATGAAGACTTTAATGATTCATTCTATGTTACAGGTTGTTGGGACAAAATAGAAGGTATGTATATTAACGATGGTGATGAAAATGTAATAAAACAAAAAGCCAAATATCTCATATCAAAAACCTATTTCCATGATTTGTTTAGTGAAGATGGGGATCATCCCTTGCCCGTCGAAGTACACTATAGAGGTTATCAGAATCAAGAACTGGAATATAATATTAGACTAAAAGATGATGAAGAGTTTGACATCAAGAAAGTTCAATTAGTAAAGAGTGATCAAGAGACAGAACTTTTCCCATATTTTATTGTATGTACACATATATTATATGATGGAAAAGAAATATATAATTATGATTATGGTGATGAGTATTGCCCTGAAGAAAAGATATATGATGAAGCTGTTATAGAAGAGTTATTCGAATAGTATAATTTCAAATATTATACCCTTACATTTAATGTCAGTCTGTCGTTTGTATGTAATAAATCAAATCATCATCTTTTAGATTATTCATACACCAATTATCAACTTTATGATATAATTCACTATATAAGTTCATATACTCTTCATTCTTATTATAATAGAAACAAGACTTCCATGACATGACCATTGCTAATTCAGTCACATATTCTAAATCTGTCTTCCAGTATTTGAATGCTATTTTAAAAGTTTCTTTTATAGCATCAACACCAAATGCATCTGCTATAGTGAAATCAGACCAAAATGTAGTCTTAATCTCATAACCATTTTCAAGTATTTGTCCCATTTTCTTTAGATTTAAGTAATTCAATAAGTTTCTCTAAATTCTGATTGATTTTGTGAAGTTCATTTGGAACTTTCAGCAAATACTCCATTTCTGCTTTTGTAATCATAATGTCTGTTTTTAAAGATTGATACTAAATTCGACGATGTAAAATTAATAAAATACTACGATACGGTTACTATCAAAGACAAATAATATATTAAAGATATATGATTTTTATACCTATTTGTTTTGTTTGTAATTCCCTATGTTACAGGGACTTACAAAGCATTATAACGTTACAATATTCTTATAAGATATAGATTATAATATCTTATTGTGATACGTATCAATATTTACTTCCTTTATTATGATATTATTATTATATATAAGGAAGTTTCCTGTTATTCTATTAATACGACTTGCAATTATCTTATCATATTCAATATCTTTTAAATAATCAAGCAATACATTACATGTTTTTAATGAAAATGCTATTTTTTTATCAGTAAGACCATTAGAATGAGATACAAAACGTTTTCCTTTATTATTATATATATAATTATGCAATATGTGGCATTCTTTTCTAATTTTACAATTCTGACGATGATTTAATTTATATTGAACCTTATCAAATAATGATTTAGATATTATTTTAGGTTTACCTTTTATTTCTCCTGTATATTCTTTTCTGTGTAGAATATTACTAACTTCAATTTTTATTGTATTATAACTAATATCTTTAAATATTTTATCATCATTTAATCTTTTTGCTAATTCTCTAATAGATAAATCGGTATCTATATATAAATTATATATATAACGTATAATTTCTGCTTCTTTTTTATTAACTACATACTTTTTATTTTTTACATTATAACCATACATAATATTACCACCTAAATATATACCTGCTTCAGTTTTAGAATTTTTGTCTAATTTATAATCTAATGATTTGTTATAATGTGGAGAACCACCTTTAGTAGAATTATATCCATTATTAAAAGTATCATAATATTCAATCCAATAAACTTCTCTATCATTTAATATATCTTTTGGAATATCTCTTTCTAATACTTCATAATCAAAATTCATTAGACCATAATATATTATTGCTGAATGAAATGGTGTATCTCCTACACAAGATTCATGTGCATTTTTTCTCTTTTGTTCATTTGTAGTCTGACCAATATACGATTGTCCATTAATCTTATTTGTATACTTATAAATAATTCCTTTTACCATATTTAATATATCTTTTATTTAATATAGTAATTATAAGGAATGTTTTTATCTTCTTGTTATATCTTATAACAAATATGTTATAACTATTTCAAAAGATTTTATACATATTAATTATAAGGTTATTGTAACCTGCACTTTACAGTGAATATACCCTGATATAAAAATATATACTGGGAATATCAAATTTTTACTTTATTCTTACTATATTATAACGTTTGATGATATTTGATTAATTTTACATCGTCAAACTTTTAAAATATTGTAATATGAAAGCAGCTTTATTATCTAGAGTAAGTGCTGGTCATCAAGATTTAGACCAACAGACAACAAAAGTAAAAGACTTTGCATTACGTGATGGTTATAGAGAAGAAGATCTCATAATTATTGAAGATGTAGAATCAGCAGTAAAACTATCAGAAGAAGAACGTAATGGTCTTAATAAATTAAAAGATATTATATTACATGATTCAGAAGTGAATTGTGTATATACTTATGAAATTTCACGAATATCTAGACAAGCAAAAATAGTCTATAGTATTCGTGACTTCCTCATAGAACACCATATACAATTAGTTGTTCTGAACCCATTATTTAGAATGCTGAAAGATGACGGAACATTAAGTGAGAGTAGTAATATATTCTTTGGTATCTTTGCTTCTATGGCTGAAAATGAAGGATTTATAAGGAAAGCAAGAATAGCGAAAGCAAAAGATAAATATAAGAAAATGGGTCGGCATTGTGGTGGTAATCAAATGTTTGGTTATACTATAAATAAAAACAAACAATATATCATACATGAAGATAATGCTGATATTGTAAGAGAGATATTTGATATGTATGTGAATGATAGGATGAGTATTCGTAAGATTGCTAAAGAATTACATGAAAGGGGTGTACAGATGTGGACGTGTGATACTGAACGTAAACCTACAACATATCTTACTATGTGCCAGAATGTCAATAATATACTACATAGGAAAGAATATTATGGTGATGATAAATTCAGACCTGCTATCATAACTAAAGAACTGTTCGATGCTGCTCAGTCTATCATGAAGAATAGGATTATATCAGACTATAAGAAAGATGTTCATGCTGTATTGAAAGGATTATTAAGAGACAGTAATAGTAAATTTCTTTTAAGTGCTAATCCTTCTAGTAAGTATTATTATAGTAAAAGAGTAAAAGGTGCTAATATATCTTGGTCTTGTGCAGATGAGGTAATATGTCAGTGGTGTAATGATAAGATGGAAGAATGGACTATAAGAGAGACTAGTAATATGATGAGGGAAATAAAGAAAGAAAATGATATATTATTAGAAAAACAGAAAAATGCTGATAAACGTATTAATGAAATACATAATTCACTTGATATATTAGAAGAACGTATTGTTAAAGGAAGAATATCTTCTACACTTGCTGAGAAACTTGAAAATGAATTAAATAGTGAATTAGAATCTATAGTGAAAGACCTTATAGATTATAAGGTACAGATTAGATTACTAAAAATAAAAGCAAATTTATTAAAGAATGAAGATAAAATAAAAATAACAAAAGGAATGAATGTAGATGATAAACATAATATAATAAAGAAGATGATTGATACTATATATGTATCTAGACCTTCAAGATTTGTTGCTCATCTAGAAATTCATCCTATAATTGGAGAAGTAGAGAATATAATAGTCGATACTTTTCACAAGAAAATTATCGGATAGTAGAATATTTCTCTATATGATGTCTTCTGATAAAGTCTTCTATCAGTTCAATATCTTTCTTTGACTGAGTAACTACTACTGGATTTACATAGAACATAAACTGGAAAACCTCATTATCTGGATTTTCTTTTGCTAGTTTTGACATACCTTCAGCAATATCTCTGAAGGTAGTGTTATGTTCTTTAACTCTTTTATACATCTCAGATTTTAACTGGAGCGATGGAAATTCTTCAAAGAATAATTCTATGGTCTTTGCCCATTCATTTAAACCTGTAGCATCCTTGTAATTTAGGTAGAATCCTGTTCTTTTCATATACGTAATATTTTTTGCAAAGGTACATAAAAAATTTAAAATAAATATATTTTTTATTGAAATTATACAAAAAGTTACTATATTATCATTATAAAGATAATAAATATAAGAATTATGAACGAAATGTGGATTGGTAAACATCATATTATTCCAGGGCATATGTCTATAAATGATTGGTATATTTATTTAAAACATAAATTTGACTATTGGTGGTATATGCATATTGGAAAATATAAACTTATAGATAGATACCACACAAGGAAGATTTATCCCATATACTTCAGATATATTTGTTCTATCTGAAGAACAAACTAAAAGAATAAAAACTTTACATTGTAAAGAATATAGATTTATTCCTACTGGAATAGGAAATATTGTTAAAATAGTTGATACAAAAGATAATATTATTGATATAACTGATATTAATACTTGGTAATAAAAATATTTATAACTATACTAACATGAAACTTTATAAACTAGAAAATATCAACACTAATCAGACTAAATATTTCTTAAGAAAAACAAAACTAGGAACTTATTTAGGTGTAAATACACTGTCTATTGCATTAGGTCTGAATGGGTGTATAATTGAGAAAAGAAATGGAAACAGATACACTATAAAAGTAGTGAATGAAAATCCTTTGATTGATGACGTAATTATATAAAGTCATTCAGTGGAATGACTTAACTAATCATATGAAAATTCCTTAATTTATTTATTATCATTTACTTACCACCAGATTGTTGTGAAACAGGTGCTGGTGGTTTTTTAAGACGAATAATATATGTCATTCAGCTGAATGACTTAACTAATCATATATTAAATTAATATTTTTAGAAGGTACTGAACGTTGTGAAACTGTGCTGGTACCTTCGTTTTTTTCTCTATTTTAATTCAATTTAAATAGAGAAAATAATTGACCATTTATAATAAAAATGTTTATTATTAACTATATTAAATATATAAATAATACATTTAATTTATTAAAAATATTAAACTTAAAGATTATGAGAAAGAAAAAAGACAACAACCTGATTTTTATTACAATTGGTGACAGAAAATTTTATTACACATCAATGAATCGTGCAAGCTATAAATTAGGAATAGCACCAGCTTCAATAAAATGGTATTTAGAACATAAGAATTCATTGAAGACTGAAAATAATGAAGATGTGACAATTAAATTAATAGATGGTAGTGAAATACCTTATAAATACATTAATAACTACTAATAATATGAAAACAAAAAAAGATTTTGTAACATTTAAATCATTTGAACAGTTTTTTGAACATTTAAATGATGATATAGACACAAAGAAAGATGTATATATTTTTGGATATAAATTAAATAATAAAAGTGATTATCAATTGATAATTGAAGATAATTATATTGGATATTATATTAGTTCATATATTGATTTTGATTTGCTACAACAAAGTCTAGCTAGTATATATAGTGATTTTGAAGATATACATATTGTTTTAGATTATGTATATGATGATTCATTTGAAGATGAAATATTTAGATATAAGAGATTATCTATTTTTAGAAGTAAGTAAATTAACAAAAGCTAGCTTATTAAATTGAGCTAGCTGATAATTAAGTAAAAAATAAATAAATTAACAACTAATAATATATGAATATACAAGAAATTGCTATAATTAGGAAAGCAATAGAAGAACTTAAATTAGATGAAAACTATTATGCTATTTTAAGACGTAATAGTGAACGATTGCATTTAGAGCGATTATCAGAAGACTATACTTATTATGAAGATGGTGCATATTATGATATATATAATCCAGACGCATATAATATAGTCTTATATCTTATACATAACAATGATAAAATGTATTTAGGTAATGAGCAAATACCATTATCTATTGGTACCGAAAACAAGCAAAGGACAATAAATATGATTGAATATTGGTTTAGGGGCAATAGTAGTGAGTATGTTGTAATACATGAATTCAATCATGTTCATAATAAAAGCATTTCATATTATGGGTGTGGTTGTAACCAAGTTGTATTGAATGACATCAAATCTAAGATAATAAATAAAATAAAGACTAATTTGAATGTCAAAAACATTAATGAAATTGATTCTTGTGAAATTGAAAAACAATATGGCAAGACAATAAGCATATATAAAGCTAAAACAAGAAAACTACTTAAGAAGACACCTGTACATGAATTTGCTGACAAATTATTAGTCATCCTGAATGATATTGAATTAAATACTATTGCTTGGATGAATATGTTGTATGATAAGAACAGATATTGGTTAATAAGTGAAAATGAACAAGACAAAGAAGAAGTAAGAAAATTCCTATCAACATATGGGTATAGTAAAGAATGTAATGATGATGAATTATATAAAGCAATATTGGTTATCTTCAAAGAATACCTACTATGGCAAACTTGCAAGATGTATATGCACAATCAGCATAACATATTCAATAAGAAAAACTATATAGCAAACCCAAAATGTACAACACATGAACTATATGATTGGAAGAAAATGTGGGACAATTCAAAACCAATTAATATTATATTAAGTATATGTTATAAAGATGTATATGAAAATATAATAATTATGGAAAAATCTGAATACAAAAAATTCAGAAATAATTTATATAAAAATATATTAAAACAAAAACAATAATGGATTTTAAATTTAATTATTGTATTCCTAGAGAATATAAAGACAAAGATAGTGGAGAAATCAAGTATGCTATATGTAAGGGCGGAGAGAAAATGAATATTGATAATTTAGACAATATTCAAAAACTAATAAATGGCAACCTACCAAAAGCAGCACATCCATGGTGTCAAGTATTCAATAATGGATATAGAGTTACAAAAGACAGACTTAATTATGAAGAATGGACTGGTATTACATTTGCTGATATAGACAGTAAGTACTTTTATCAATTTGAAAAACCATTCAATGTTAATGCATTATTACAAGCAATAAATGAGACTGCTCCAATTTATTTCAATTATAATTACTTTGCATGCCATCTGACAAACAGTAAGCAAAGTTATCGTATATTCTGGTATTGGAATTGTAAGAAGACTGAAGATAATTTCAAGAAATGCTGTCTATTGACTGAGCAATATACACGAAAACTATTCTATTCATTTGGTGAACAAGGTAAGCAGATAATCGATTACAAGAAAGACAAACATAAAGTACTTGACAATTGTAGTAGTAGTATTATGCAAGGATTTTATATAACTCCTAATAAGATATATTATTCACCTTATATAGACAGTGATGATTTTGGATATGTTGAGTTAGATGACATTTCATTGGAGGAAGTATATAAGACTAATTATATCATTCCTACATCATCTAATTACGACCAACATAGTAATACTGAATTCATTGGCAAGAAAACAGTTGATAAGAATAAAATCAAATATTATCCTCATCAACATAGACGTTGTGTATATGAAGCATTAATAGTTCTATTCAAAAATAAAGAACAAGTTGATAAAGAATGGGAATATATATGTGACCTATTACCAGAGACAGATAATATGAATGGTGGACATAATAAGAAATTCTACTTGAATGAACCTAACAAGAACAAATGGTATGAAAAATTCAATAAAAATGAAATACACAAATTAGATTGGTTAGACTCATTTGGATATGAATATACAGACTCGTCTGATTATGTCTATATTAATCAATTCAAGAAAAGTTGGAGAAAGCATTGCTGGACACAACTATGGTTTATATACAAAGACTTTAAGACAGTAGAGCTACTTGGTGAAGGACCATATTCTAAAGATGACTTAGAAGATATAAAGCAAGAAGAACCTGGTTGGTATGATATTTTCACTGACCATAATATCTTTGATACCTATTTTGATGAAGTGCTAGATGATAAAAGACTTGAAAAATTCAATAACATAAGAAATGAATATTATAAGACTAGATGGGGAAGATATGAGTTCAAATATCTATGTGATGGTTATGATATTCCAAAAGACATTGTGACATATAAGATGTATGCTGACTTCTATTATCGTGACAAAAACAATTTGCCAACTATAAAGTATGACTTATTAGAAGATGAGATACAAGTATTAAGTTATTGGCCAGAGACAAATAAGATACAGTATCATCCATATAAGTATGGCAATGAATACACTCACTGGAAAAACAATGATACTTTTTGTAATGTATGTAATAAGTCAGATATTCTTGAATCAGTCAACAAGTATGTCCCAAGATGGCACAATTATCACGTCATTAAGGATTACTTAAATTCATTGGACTTAAGTATTGCTAATGAAGAATTATTGGAGACTTGGGCAATCAGATATTTTAAATGTGATGATACAAAGTTGACGAGAGAGATATGTAAGAAATATTTTATTGCTGCTGTCAAAAAACAATTATGTGATAAACCAACAGAATTTGTATTTCAACATATGTTGTTTCTTCAAGGACCAACTGGTTGTGGCAAGACTTACTTCTTAGTCATTATGTTCACAATTAATGGACGGTCATTTATATTGAACAAAATCGACCCAAATGGAAAAGACAATGAAATAGGACCATTGATTGCTAAGAACTGGTTAATACAGTTTGGTGAAAGTGAATCATTGAAGAAGGTTAGTGTTAATGCTGCAAAAGAATTCTTAGACAGAATAAACTTAGGAATGAAATATCAGAAAAAATATGAAAATGAACAAACTACAATATATCCTCGCATTATGGCATGCAGAACAAGCAATGATGAGACTTTGTTTAATGACATTAGCATTAGTGATGGTGATAGAAGAAACTGGTTATTAGTATGTAAATCAGGAATAAACTCATGTGATGAAAAACTAAGAGAATTAATTAGAAGTGAAAAAGATATATTATGGGCAACTGCTTACAAACTATATTTGGATGATCCTAATCAAGACCTTGAATTAAGTAAAGAAGCATTTGAAGAATTGGTTGATTTGCAAGAAAACTATAAGTTAATTACAAATAATGATATTGAAGAAATCTATTGTGAGATATTCAACCGTAAATATCTGACTAATAAGAAAGGTGAAATTGAAGACGAGACAACCTTCATGGAACTTTTAAAGCATAGTGACAATAAACTCAATAACTCGTCATATTACATGTCAGACAGTCAAGACAATTCATATTCTCAGGAATCATATATAACAAAAATTCCTGTTAGATGGTTATCAAATTACATTAAGTCAAAATATGGTCTAAATCATATGAAACTTTTGAAGAAATATATGTGTGAGAATGGATGGGAATATAAACAAGCAGGATATCATACTATGACATATAAGTGTTTTGTTAAGAAAAAAGAAGGTTAGGTTAAGAAAAAGGAAAAAAGAAAAAAGAAAAGGAAAAAAAAATGTTCATTGTAGATATTTAGGTTATATCTTTTTCTTTTTTTCCTTTTTTTCCTTAATAATAGAAAGTAAAAAGAAAATAAAAAATATAATAATACTATAATATCTGTATATTAATAGCAAACTAACGAAAAAATGAGAAAAAAGAAAAAAAATTATAACTTAATTGATTACAACTAATTACTAGATAAATAGTTGTAAGTTTATGTAAAAAGTAAAAATTTTCCAAAAAAAGAAAAAAAATGATATGATGAGATTATGCCTTACATCGATAGAAAAGCAATAACACCAAATAGAGTAAAGCTGACCAAATACAACAATGAAGATGGTACAGCAAAATACTATAACAGCAAATATTGGTACAGACTAAGAAACTACCATATAGCAAATAATCCATTATGTGTAGATTGTGCTAAGAATGGTATAACTAGAGCAGCAGATGAGGTACATCACGCGATTCCATTTCTATGGTTTACTGAACAAAGAGATAGATGGACTGCATTATTAGACAGTGATAATCTAGTCAGTCTATGTAATTCATGCCACAAAGAACGACATAGACATCTATATAGACCAAGTAATTTTGAAGAAACAGAGTATTACAAGAAGATACATGATAGTTAAATTAATACTAATACTGAAACATTTAAAATTTGATATGAATCGTTATCGTGGCTGAAATAAAATAATAATAATGATGATTTTATTATACAAGAAATTTGAGCGTCACCTGAATTAAAATTTTAAATTATGTTAGAAAAAAACAATAAATATATAGAATATAATACAAGTGATATATATTCTATATATCTCTTAAATTATATACTATATAAAGACTAATATAACAAAAAAAATATAATTAGATATTATGAATTTTGAAGATACTGACTATTACAAGAAGATACATGATAGTTAAATTAATACTAATACTGAAACATTTAAAATTTGATATGAATCGTTATCGTGGCTGAAATAAAATAATAATAATGATGATTTTATTATACAAGAAATTTGAGCGTCACCATATTTAAATTTAACAAATAAATAAATATAAAAAATCTATAATCAGATATAAATATCAGATTATAAATAACAGACTACTATGAATGAGATAATAGAGTTTGATCCTATGTATGGATATGAGAAGAAAAGAAAGAAGACAGAAGAAGAGAAAGTCTATAAATATTGGAGTAGAGAAGAGATAAAAGAATCGTTTGAAAGATATATGAAAAATACATTAAATAAACATTATGATTAATAGAGATAATATACAACAATATTGCTGTGAAGATATTAGTTTAATAGAAAACTATGATAAAGCAATTACAGATAAAACACAACGTTGGGTTTGTCATCATAGATTTGAAACAGATTATAATATGACATATGATTATTTACAAGAACATGGATTATATAAAAATAGACCTGCTTCAGAATTAATATTATTAACTGAAAAAGAACATAGAGATTTACATGAAGAGAGTAGAAAAAACAATATTTATGAAAGAAAAAGAAGTAATAGATATTTAAAACATTTAAAAGATAAACCCAAAAAACAATTAAAAGATAAACTCAAATTTAATAAAGTAGTTAATAATGATAAACCTGATAATAATGAAACAAATGAATTAAAAACATATACATATCGTATAGGTAATGAAAAGATATTAATTAATGCATATAATATGCAACAGTCATTAAGACAATTCATAGAGTATAAAGACAGCAAAAATTAATATAAAATTTTAACAATTCACTTTTGTTGTTAATTCTTTGATTACTTTCAGGTCCAGAAATGGCCATTTCAGAAACAGCCCGGCTATACCTTTTTATAAAGAAAACGAAGAGGATATATCGCTGCACATTTCCTTGCTGAAAACTGCACTTTCAACTTCAATTTTTAGGTTATCAAATTGTTAACTCCACACCCCGTATCCCATTAATATAATCACAATATAATCATAGAGATAATTCCAGAAAAAAAAATTCATTAGATTTTTTCTATATTGAAATAAATATATTATTTTTAAATAAAAACATGAAGAGATTATTTGTATTTACTATTGCCACAAATGTCTACAACAGTTATCTGCAAGAACTCACAAAAAGCTGGCATAATGCATTCCCAAATGTAGAAGAAAAATGGCTGATTCCAATTTCAGACAGAAAATATGAAGAACCAGCAAATTCTGACATAAAGCCTTGTCTTATTCCAAATCTCCAGTATAATCTGATTTGTGTGTCAAAATTCAGACTTTGTGAATTTGCTCTTGATTCCCTTAATTTTGACTATAGTGATGATGACATCTTCTTATATGTAGATGCTGATACTAAATTCATAGAAAGACCAATGGAAGTATGGCAAGAACTCACTAATCAGTTAGCATGCTATGATTTAGTTGTCAATCCTTATCTTACATTTGGTGATAGGAATGGCTATAATCCTGAAATAATGCTAAATGACTATTGTGAAAGCAACAAAGAAGCAGCAGCATATTTTGAATTTGATGATAATTCAGTAGTTATTTGCACTAATATGATAGGTGGCAAAATTTCAGGACTTCATCGTCTAGCGAAAGATATATATGATTTGCTTACAAAAGACTTGAATATATCTTTTCATGAAAGACATTTCCCAGTCATAGCAGAAGAGACTTATGTGACTTATATCTATAACATGTACCTTAAAGGACTGAATAGTTATAACATAAAACTGACCTATCTCCATGCTATACCTTACGTAAAAGGACAATTCTATTATCTGTTCTTGAAAGAAGTAGAAGACCAGATTAAGCACTATCCAAGTATCATAGCAATAACAAAATACAATAACAAAGTTAAGAAAAAAATACAGCCAAAAAGAAAATGAAAGAAGTGGTTATATTAATAGACAACTATGAATTGCATGACTATCTATATGTATGTCATATATTTGATACTATAGTTGATTTGTGCATTGACAATGAAGTATATATCAAGAAGATGGTTATGAATAAGAATGGTGAGCCAATAACAATTGAATTAGAAATGCCAGAATCATCAACACAAGACTTCAGCAAAGAACATATAATTGACAGTCTTATGTTTTTCAAAGAAGATGTACAGTCTTTGATTTCTAAGTATTATGACTCTACAAAGAACAGATTGAAGCATTCGTATATTATGATGGTGATAAGAATCCTGTTATTGCTATGTGCACATAAAGCAGATATAAGGTTTGACTATATCAAAGATGGAAAATATGAGACTAATGTATTAATACATAATAAAGACAGCAAATCATGTGATATATACAGAAATGTTACAAATGTTACAAAATAAGTATCTAATTTTATATTAAATTATTAAAATAATCATAAGAGAAATTACTATATTAAATTGTAGGTTAATATCCTACATTAATTCTCATATATTAGTTTGATTCATTTGATTCATTTTTAAATTATTATTATTTTTTTCATATTATTTTTTCATACAACCACACACGTCGTTTAAATGATTTTTTTTAACGTTACGGACTAAGCCTGTTGAGACAACACGTTTAGTCCTTTTTTAATTCTAAACTTAATTGTTTCTATATTAAATCTACAAAAATATAACCTTAAACAGATATTATGGCTACAGCTAAAGTTAACTTAAATTCTCAAAATGTAGAAGTACGTTATATGAAATATGATAAACGTGTCATAGACTTCATTAAATTAATTGTTAATGACCTAGAATTTAATTATAAAGAAATTCCAGCATCATTCATAGCTAATATGGATTTGCTTGCTAATGCACTTAAGATATATTATAAAGCATGTGACGAATTAGACCAGACAAAGAATGTTCTTGATTTTACTAGATGTAAGAACACAGTATTACAGACTTCACAATATATAACTAAACTGATTAATAATTTCGGTGCTAGTCCAGTTGATAAAGCCAGAATAAAGAGATTAAATCAAGAGGTTGATACAAGTGATGAATTATTAGAAGAACTTACAGCATAAATACATAACTTATTATCATGACAAATATAGAATATGATAAAGATTATATCCAATATGCTGTAGATGTATTACATGATAATATAATTGCTTGTGAATATATAAAACTTGCTTGTAAACGTTTCCTTTCATGGTTTGACAGAGATGATATTTTCTTTAATTATGATGAAGTAGATAGAAGAATAAGATTTATAGAAAGACTTAAAGCATCTAATGATAAACCATTCAGATTAATGGATTGGCAAAAATTCACTATTGCTGGTATATTTGGATGGCATTATGTAGATAGTCCAGATTTAAGAGTTATTAATAATGTTCTTCTCCTTATATCACGAAAGAATGGAAAGACAGCATTTGCTTCTGCTATTGCTTTGTCAAGTATGTTATTAGAAGATGAACCTTCACAGGAAATATATATGATCGCTAATTCTGCCGCACAGTCTGGTATATGTATGAATCATGCTAAAAGTCAAGTAAGGTCTATTGATAATAAAGGAAGTCTATTTAAGGTATTACGTAATTCGATTGAGTTACCAAAACGTAATTCTATAGTAAAGATTCTTTCAAGTGATACTTCAAAATTAGATGGTCTTTCACCTTCTTGCTTTATATGTGATGAAATACATGAATATAAAACATGGGAGAATTGGAATATCTTAAAGACTGGTGCAGGTGCTAGAAAGAATGCATTAGCTATTGGTATATCTACAACTGGCTATCATATAGGAGACCAATATCCATGTTATAATATGTGGACTAACTGTATAGAAATATTAAGAGGAATAAAGAATGATGATACATGGTTTCCTTTATTGTTTCAGTTAGATGAGAAAGATGATTGGAAAGATGAAAAGAACTGGATGAAAGCATGTCCTTCATTAGGACAGACAATATCTTATAAATACATGAAAGAACAGATACAGTCTGCTATTAATAACACATCATTAGAAGTCGCTGTAAGAACAAAGAACTTAAATCAATGGATGCAGTCATCAGTAATATGGCTAAAAGATGAAGTATTGTTAAAAATGTTTAAAGAAATTGATTTAGAACAGTTGAAATATGAAAGTACATTTATGGGTGTTGACTTATCATCTGTTGGTGACCTCACATGTTGGTCAATTATGATACCACCAAACAATTTACGTGAGTATTATCCTGATAAATATCTATTCAAAACTTTCATATATATTCCACAAGAAGCATTAAGTACTTCAGCAAATAAAGACTATTATGCTGAATGGGTAAGAAAAGGATATGCTATAATGACTTCAGGAAATGTTGTTGACTATGACTATATATTGAAAGACCAAAAGAAAAATACAGAAGATTTGACATTAATGGAAGTAGCATATGATGCTTATAATGCAACATCATGGGCGATTGATGCTACTAATGAAGGACTTCCATTAAAACCTTATTCTCAGTCATTGATTAACTTCAATATACCAACAAAATCATTTGAAAGATTAGTATTGTCAGATAAAGTCATAATAGACAATAACCCTATTGTATTATGGATGTTCAGAAATGTTGAGCTGAAGTTTGACCATGCTGAAAACTGCAAACCATTCAAAGCAAATGGAGATAAGAACAATAAGATAGATGGTGTAATTAGTATGATGCAAGCATTAGGCAGTTTCTTACATTCAAATATTTTCGATCCTAAAATCTTTCTTATATAATTACTATATTATTATACTAATATATTAGCGCTAATATTTATGAATATTTTCCAAAGATTATTTAATAATAAGACTGAGGAACGTGTAAAAAGTATTGATATTCGTCTTAATGAGATTGAGAAGAATATGGAAAAACGTTCTAAGTCTGATGATATTGTAAATCCTTGTCTAAGAAGTGAACTTTCTATGTTCAATGGAATATTAAGATTATCTGATGACCCAATGTATATAAGTGCTGTGTTTGCAGCAGTAAATCTTATTTCTAATTCAATAGCCACATTACCAGTAAGTGTAAAATCAACTGATTATAATCATGAAGTAAAATCAAATTACATTATGGATATAATCAGACAATCTCCACTTACTAAATTTGTGTTGTTTAAACAATTAGTAAAGGATTTGCTTATTTTTGGTAATGCTTATGCTTATTTAGTAAGAGACAAAGATGGTCAAATAAAACAGATAGGTTATCTGCAACCACAAGAAGTAACAGCATATTATACTCCACAAGACTTTTTCGTACAATATTATACTTCTCCAAAGATAAAGAAGCAGAAAATATTACCAAAAGACATGATTCATCTTATTATCAATTCAAAAGATGGAATAATGGGTAAAGGTATATTGCATTTTGCAGATGAAGCAATTGAGACTGCTAATTATGTAAATGAGACAGCTAAGAACTATTTCAAAGCAGGAACACAGGTAACTGCTGTATTAACAATGAATCTTGATAATCCTAATATGAATATTTCTGATAAGAAATTACAGGAATTGAAAGATGCATGGAATTCTGGTTCAACTAAGACTGGTGAAGGTTCAACCACACGTATTCTTCCTGCTAATATGAAATTACAGCCAATTTCAGGCAATGCTAGAGAATCACAATTGAATGAATCACGTCTTTATGATATACAAGAAATAGCTAGATTCTTCAATATATCTCCAATTCTTTTAGGTGATTATTCAAAGATGGCATATAATACAATAGAAGCATGTCAACTTGAATATGTATTACATTGTTTAGTACCATATATTGAATTAATACAAGATGAATTCAGTAGAAAATTTATACCAATTGAATTACAAAATAAAGAAATTGTAGATTTAGATGAGACTTATCTATTAAAAGCAGACAAATCAACACTTGCAAACTATCTTAATACTTTAGTTAAATCTGGTATTATGACTATAAATGAAGCAAGACAAGTATTAGGACTTGAAATGATTGATAGTGACTCTGCAAACTCACTTATAATTCCATTCACTGATATATCTCAGAATATTGTTGGTAGTACTGAAGGTGACTTAAAAGACAACAATGAACCACAAAAAGATGAAGAAGATGAAGAATAATGATACACACACTAGAACAATTAATAGAATTTATCAAAAAGCTTAATAAAGAGATCTATGTTTTTATTGACAACGGTCATGGCGTTGATACCAATGGTAAATATAGTCCAAAGAAAGCTGATGGAACACGATTCTATGAATGGAAATGGTCAAGATTAGCTGCTAAGAAATTAGCAGAGAAATTAGAGCAAATACCACATGTTCATCCAGTTATCATAGTTCCGGGAGACAAAGATGTTGGTCTTATATTCAGAGCAGGTATTGCAAATTCAACAATAAAGAAAGTTGGAGCAGCAAATTGTATTCTTATTTCAATTCATAACAACGCAGCAGGTGGAAATGATAAATGGATGACCGCACAAGGCTATGAAGTATGGACAACAAGAGGACAGAATAATTCAGACAAATTAGCAGAATGTCTTTATGACTATGCTGAAGAATTTTTAGTTAAAGATGAGGCTTATAAAGTATCAAATAATGCTAAAGTCTTAAGAACAGATAAGACAGATGGTGACAGAGATAAAGAAAAAGACTGGACTATCATAAAGAATGCATTATGTCCTGCTGTATTAGTTGAAAATCTGTTCCAAGACAATAAAAAAGATGTAGCTTATTTAGAGTCTGAACATGGTCAAGATATTCTTACAGATATTATGTTATATGGCTCACTTGAATACTTCTATCAAAAATATAAGAAATAACTATGACATTTGAAGAACTTCATAACTACATTGATACTAAGAAATCAGAAGATTTTACAGTAAGTTATGATTATGCACATAGTTGTATTACAGTTTATTTTAATAATGGCACATACCCTAAAAAAGAAAATAACAGCACAGATAGTAAAAAACATAGCAGAATTAAACACTAAAGCAAACAAATTGAAAAATTCTTCAGATTTTAATATGTCAACTGAAAAACAGATTGAACTTACACATATTAATAATCAGATTGAAGAATTGAAATATATGCTATCTGATGTTATGGATATAAATATTACAGAAAAGAGATAAAAATTAATATAATTTTCTACTGAATTTAACATTTAGTAGAAAATTTCTATATTATTACAAATATATTCCACTATATCTTTATATGAACAAAAAGAATCTAGAAATTCGTTCATTTGGTTTACTTAGAGCATTAGACGGAGAAGATTCTAGATTAGTTAAAGGTTTAGCAATTCCTGTTGAAAGCAAATCACAACTTTTAGGAGGTACATTCTATGAAATTATACGTTCAACAGCAGTTAACCAAGAATTAATCGATTCTCAAGATGTTATGTTGATAATGAACCATGACGAAAGTATGGGTGTCTTAGGTCGTTCTAAAAATGGTAAAGGAACATTGAAATTATCAGTTACTGAAAGAGGACTTGAATTTGAATGTGAATTACCTAATACAGATGCTGGTAATTCTATTTTAGAAGGAGTAAAACGTGGCGATTTTGATGCTATATCTTTTGCATTTTGGCCAGAAGAAGATGAATGGACAGAAAATGAAGATGGTACTTATACACGTTCAATTCTTAAAATAGGTTATTTAAGAGAAATATCTATTCTTTCTGTAGCACCTGCGTATGAAGCAACTGATGTAGCATTACGTTCATTAGAAGAATTCAAAGAATTACGTGCTAAAGAAGATGAGGAACCAAAAGATGAGGAACCTAAAGACACAGAACCTAAAGACGAAAAGAAAGAAGAGAAGAAAGAAGCAGATGATGAAAAAGAAAAAGAAGATAAAAAAGATGAAGAAGAGGAAGAAAAGTCTGCTGATGAAGAAGATAAAAAAGAAGATGAAGAGAAGAAGAATTGCGATGATGAAGACAAAGAAAAACGCAACACAAATACAAACACAAATTTATCTAATATTAGAAAAATGAAGAAAAATAAATTTTCAATAGCTAATGTTCTTCGTTCTAAGATTAACGGAACAAAGCTTGACAAAACTTCTGAAGCTGTTTTAAGAGCAGCACAAATGGCAAATGATGAAGCAGGTCTTAACACATCTGGTTTCGCTATTCCTTTTGATTTACGTGACTTATCAATTGATGATGACGTTGAATTAAGAGAAGATCCAGCTCCAGCTGACAATTCATTAGGAAATCCTGTAACTGGAAATGAATTGAATGCAACATTGACAGATGCTAATGGTAAAGACACTATTCATGATGAATATATGTCATTAATCGACCCTATCTTTAATGCATCAGTTCTTGGTGAATTCACTCACTTAACTGGTCTTAAAGGTAACATCGTATTCCCACGTCATAATGGTGTAGCTTGTGCTTGGGAAGATGAATTAGCAGTAGCTGAAGAATCTACAATGAAATTTGATGGTGTTAAGATGAGTCCAAAGAGACTTACTTCTTATGTAACTATCTCTAAACAACTTTTAACTCAATCAGATTACAACATTGAAGCTATTGTTCGTCAAGAATTAATCAATTCTATTGGACGTAAATTACAAGCTACATTATTCGGAACACAGCAAGGTTCTACAAGCACTCCACAAGGATTATTCTATGGAATCGATTCAACACAAACAGCAAATAAAGTTCCAGCAACTTATGCAGGTCTTGTAGCAGTTGAAGAAGCAGCAGAAGAAAACAATGTAGGTGGTGAATTAAAATATGTCATCAAACCATCTATTAAAGCTACTTACCGTACAACTCTTAAATCTAATGGTGTAAGTGGATATATCTTTGAAGGAAATGAAGTACTTGGTGTACCTACTGTAGTAACAAATGACTGTCCTGGTTTAATATATGGAAATCTAAAAGACGTAGTTATCGCACAATGGGGTAACATCGACATCGTAGTTGATACTATCACATTAGCAGCATACGGAGCAATTCGTTTAGTTATCAATACTTATTGGGACATCAAACCTATATTCCCTGTAACTGGTGAAGGTTCAACTAAGACTGAAGTTCCTACTATCATTTGTAAATTGGGGGAATAGATGACGGAGATGACACCGTCGGACAAAAAACATACTCTTTTCAGGGTTACGGAGAAGTAACTCCAAAACTTTTAACAAAGGGTAAGAGAAACACCAAAGCAGCAACTGGTACTTATTTAGGTGAAGGTAAAGCACAGACTACTGGTAATTTAGATGGTTCTAAACAATATGCCGAAATGCTTGTAACATATAGCACAATTATTGATATAAAAGAAGGTGATACAATTTTTATAGATAAGGCTGCTGTTATAAATGATGGTGAAGGAGCAGATGGTGAGACAGAATATCAGATATATGATATTTACTTAGAACAGCTGCCTATTAAGTTCACAATGTTACCATATGAAGAACCAACACCTCCAGGTCCAACACCAACACCAGATATAGACCCAAATATATCAACTGAATATGGTTATACATTATATGATTATACCAATTCACCATTAACTACTGGTGTTCTTAAAACAGATGGAACAGGATTAGATATTCATTCTCATATTCCAGCAATAGTTATTTATAATGGAAATATGCCATCTGCAGAGGGTAATACATTCTACTATTTAGACCAATATTCTAAAGTTGATGGAATGACAAAGAATACACTTTATAGTTCAGATGGAGAACTTCAATCACAGTATTTGGTATTATATCAACCAGAAGCAACACAAATAAACCCAAATTCTGTAAATTCATATAATTACACTTTATATGATGAATATGATATGATGATGGGTTCAGGAGTAGCTGAAACTACAGGAACTGGTTATGATCCATCTGGTCATGTTGAATTACGTTCTAGTGGTGCAACACTTACTTATGTGAATAAGTATGCTAAAGTTGATGGAATGATGCATAATGCTAAATATGATAGTATGGGTACACTTCAAACAGGTAAAATTGTATTAAGTACATATACTCCACCAACTCCACCAACAGACCCAACAATCGACCCATATATGGTAACAACATATAATTTCAGTGAATATCAAGAAGTTATGGGTTCACCATCTATGATGGATAGTGGTACAATTCAAACAACTGGAAATGTAGATGCTTATGGTCACGCAGTATTAACTGTATTAACTTCATCAATGAGTAATTATGGTCAAAGATACCTTGCACCAAATGCAGTTGTAAATGGTTCAACATTTAACCAAATGTATGACGTTAATGGTGATATAATAAGTGGTGGTTATATTACATTAAGTACATATACTCCACCAACTCCACCAACACCAACTTATGACATAGACCCTGATAAAACTGCTGATTATTCATTTAATTTATATGATACTAATTCAGCAATGCAGATTGCAAGTGGTGTAGTTCAGTCAGGTACTGGTAAAGATACTAATGGTAAAGTCAAATTAGCTATTATATGCTTAGATGGAGACTTTGACGGTTCACAAGCAACATTACATGGGGAATCTTATATAGGTGTAAATGAAGATGCTGTTGTGAATGCTATGAGTAATAATATAGCATATAATTCATTAGGTACTGAAATTGGTCAAGTTAGATTATCAAGAGATCCAATAGCCAATATCGACTCAACAATGACTAACCAGTATAATTTTACTATATATGATAACACTAATATGGTTAAAGAAACTGGTGTAGCACAATGTAATGGTATGGGATATGACCCATTTGGACATGTGATGTTATTATATAATAACGGAAATGATGAAGTAATTAATGTCAATAAGTATGCTAAAGTTGATGGAATGACACATAACTCTATATATAGTGAAAGTTTTGGAACATTAACTACTGATACTATTGTATTAAGTATTTATATTCCACCACAGCCAACATTGTTATTTTCAACAGGTATGAATACATCTGATACTAAAGCAAATCATTTTAAAATCAATGCAGATGGTAACACAGCCTATATGATGAATAATGATTTAAGTTATTGGTCTACAGCAAACTATAGTAACTGTTATATAGTAGCTTCTATTGATGGTACAGATTATACATTTAATTATAATCATAGAAAGTCTTCAGAAGATTATACTACATGGGATTTTTATAATAATACATCAGTAAGTGATTTAGGTATAGCAGATATTGAGATGCATGTTAAAGAATTTGGTGACCAAACATTGAGCGGTACTATTGAGTTTATATTAGACGCACAAAATTATGCTAGTTCAGCGGTAAGTTCATTATCTAATGTAAGAGTTTATTGTACCGCTGGTCAAAGTGTATCTAACTCAGTTCAGACTGATTTACATTTCTCAAATAATTCATCAAATAGTACTATAGCAATTAAATGGATAGCACAAGATAATAGAAGTTCTTATGGTTGGAAAACATCTAAGACAATAGATAATATGATGAGTATTGTTTCTGTATACCCAGGTGAAGAGTTATTAGCCTATGATGAAAATGAGACATATTGGATGAATTACAATATAACATCATCAAATATTGAACCTGTAGATGCTAGCAGCCAAATTAATGATTGGCAAATTGAAATAACAACTTACGGAAGTCCAGCATCAATATCAATATCAGATTATAATAATTCAGATTAATGTAATTAAATACCTTTCTCTTCATGTTTAAGGTTTACTATATTTCCAAGGGATGGTATGTGTAATACTTATCATCCCTTTTTCAAAAAATTTTAAAGAAAATGTATGGTTTATTTAACTCTTGACGAAATAAAGAAGCAATTGATAATCGATTCAGACTTCACAGATGATGATTCTTATCTTGAAATGATAGGTGATGCTGCTGAACAGTTCTTAGAAGACCATTTGAATAGACCTTTGACAACTGTTGTGGCTGGTTATGGCAATGCATTGCCACCATCATTACAACATTCATTAAGAATGTTGGTTGATTATTTCTATTCAACTGAGAGAGGTTCTTCAAATAATAATTCTGATATACCAAAAGCATTCTACACACTTACTAAAAATTATTGTAAAGAGAACATAGGATAATATGAATACAACATTATTAAGACAATGCAGACTTGAAATTTATTCACCTATACGAATAAAGAATGAATTTGGTGAATGGGATGAAGAATGGCAGTTAAAGACAACTTGCCGTGCTGGTCTTTTATCTCAGAGTATGAATAAGAACATAACAGAAGATGAATATTTTCACCCAATGTATAAAGAATTCATTGTCAGAAGCTATGTTGATATTGAACCTATAGACAGAATTAAATACGAAGAAAAATTCTATAATGTTACATCAGTTGATAAGAACAAATATTACAATGACAAACAAATAAAATGTGAACTTGTTAAAGAATGAATGACGGAGTAACTATAACACATGATGGTATAGAACTGACTATAGAAGAAATGAAGAAAGAGATGCCAAATGTAGAGAAATCAATGCTTTTCAGAGGCGCTCATATAATCAAGCAAAGGGCACAAGAGCAATTTGTAAGAGTTCTTCCAAATGCAACTAAGCAAAGTCAGAAATACAATGACACATTAGTTGATGCAGTAAAAGTTGGTCATCTGAATGGTGGAACAATTACAATTCATACTTTAGGTTCAAGAGAAAAAGGAAGTGGAACATATAGAGCAAGATTCTTTGAAGGTGGAACAAGAGACAGATACCAGAAAAAAATTAATGGAGTTCCTTTGAAAGAAAAGAAATTCATTGGTAAGATTTCACCATTAAGATATTTCAGCACAGCAGTTCAGACATCACAAGATGAAGCATTCAATGCTATGCAGAATATACTTGACAATTATATCAACAAAAAGAACAATGGATAAATCATTACTTTGCTTGTCATATATCAAGCACATGATAGAGATAAACACTGATGTACAGCCATTATTACCAAACATAGACAATATCTATTGCTCTATTGCACCAGAAGGAACAGTTTACCCTTATGTGATACTTACTTTAGATAATCTGACTGTACAATATACAAAAGACAGAGCATTTGACAACACAATTTCATTCACTGTTACTGTATATCATAACAAATACAAAGACTGCATGCTTTTGTCTAATGCTATAAGAGCAGCACTTGAAAATCATCAATGGAAGAATAAAGATGAAGGATTTTTCATTCATTGGATAAATATGGTTTCAGCAACAACTGGAGTTACTCCAGATTATAATTATGTTACTCAAATGAGTTTCTCTACAATGATGGAATAACATCATTTAACACTATGAAAAACACGTTTTATAAAACACAACAAATATATTTTTGACATAAATTTATGGCAACAGTAAATAGACAAAATTCTGACATCATAAAAGGTGGTCAGCTTATGGTATTCTTAGATAACGAACCTATTGCTTTTGCAACTACACACACTCTTAATTTAACAAGAAATACTCAGGAAATAACTACTAAAGACCATGGTGACTTTACAGCTGTTCTTGGAACTAATATTTCTTGGGAAATGACATCTGAAAACTTAATGTCAGAAGATGGATATAAAGCAGTATTGAATGCTTTTATGAGTGGAACAGAAGTTACTTGTTATTTTGGTCTTACTACTTATGATGGCTATCCAGACCAAGAAGATGGTATAGTAGGTGCTACAGCAGCTACTGAATGGGCATCACAATCATGGCCAGGTGCAACTGGTTCAACTGATGTTTCTAATTATCTTAACTTATCAGGTAAAGGTATTGTAACATCAGCACAAGTAAATGCTCCAGCAGGTGAAAATGCAACAATGAGCATCACTATTCAAGGTACTTCAAAACTTGAAAGAGGTGCTTAACCATTTATAAATTAAGAATTACTATTTTTTCATGGCTTATATCTAAAAAGGTATAGGCCATTTTTTTTATTTATAGGAAATTGTTTCTATATTAAATAAAAGATGAAGAATATAGTTATATCTTCACTAAAAATTTACTTTTTAATATCTTATGATTAATATACCTAGAATTGTTTATGGTAATGACTTCACATTACGATTAATAGTTTCACAATATAATGAATATAATGAACTAGAATTATATGACTTAACAAAAGCAACTGATTTAGAGTTACAGATGATTTGCTCAGTTCATAAACCAATGATTGAACTAGAATTTGAGATAGACCCTAATGACAGTTCAGTCCTTATTGTTAATATTGACCATAGACTTACTCATCCAGATGCAATGTATGGATTTGTATTAAGTGGTTATGATGAAAATGAACAGCATTTCCAATGGATGCAAAAACCAACTGAAGGTATAATGATAGTTGAAGCAAGCAGTTCTGCAAATATTGATCCTTCTATTGACAATACAGTAGATATATCTGCTAGAATAGGTTTCAGTTTCAATATGAAAGATTATTATAACAAAGAAGACATAGACAATGAGTTTTCTTATTATTATACAAAAGAAGAAATAAATGAAGAATTTTCTTATTATTATACACAGTCACAAATAAATTTCTTATTGAATGACAAAGCAGATAAAAGTTCATTGTCTACTGTAGCAACTTCTGGTAATTACAATGATTTGAGTAATTTACCAGATTTATCTATTTATGCAATTAAGTCATCATTAGCAACTGTAGCGAATACTGGAGACTACAATGATTTGATAAACAAACCTGATATATCATTCACACAAGAGCAAGCAGACTGGAATGAAAGCAATTCTACTAATGTAACTTATATTAAGAACAAACCTACATTATCTTCTGTCGCTACATCAGGCAACTACAATGACTTATCTAATAAACCAACTATTCCTACTAAGACTTCAGAGTTAAACAATGATTCAAATTTCACCACAGAGACTTATGTGAATAATAAGACTAGTGGTAAGCAAGATACATTAGTTTCAGGACAGAATATTAAGACAGTGAATGGAACATCATTATTAGGAAGTGGTAATATAGTCATATCAGGTAGTGGTATTCAAGAGCAAGCAGACTGGAATGAAAGCAATTCTACTAATGTAACTTATATTAAGAACAAACCTACATTGTCTACAGTCGCTACTTCAGGTAATTATAATGACTTATCTAATAAACCAACTATTCCAACAAAGACTAGTGATTTGAATAATGATTCTGGGTTTACAACAGAGACTTATGTGAATAATAAGACTAGTGGTAAGCAAGACATATTAGTTTCAGGACAGAATATAAAGACAGTAAATAATCAGTCAATTTTAGGAAGTGGTAATATAGATATACAACCAGGCCAGTCACAAGAACAGGCAGACTGGAATGAGACTAATATAACATCATATTCATACATTAAGAATAAACCTACATTGTCTACAGTCGCTACTTCAGGTAATTATAATGACTTAAATAATAAACCAGATTTATCTATTTATGCACAAAGTGGTAATTTGTCTACTGTAGCTACTTCAGGTGATTATAATGATTTAAGTAATAAACCTACTATAATTACTCCAGTTCAATCAGACTGGAATGAAAGTAATAATACATATTTAAGTTATATACAAAATAAACCAAATGTAGTTACCACAAGTTATGAAGGTGGTTTAAGAATAGAAGTTGTAGCAGCATTACCTACTCCAACTCAAAATAATGTAATTTATATAGTTCAATAAACATGGAAGGATTTGATTTAGGAACAATATCAAGAGTATATTTAAACAACAGAGATTATAGTTTTATTTATCTAGGAAATACATTAGTTTGGCCAAATTATGCTAAGTCATATTTGACTATAGTTTCTACATCTGATAATAATATTATTAGATGGAAAGCAAATAATAGCCAATTATTAAAGACAATTAGTGTTTCAACAGATAAAGGACAAACATGGACTGATAAGACATCTTCAACTTCTGGTATGGGTACAGAATTAGCAACACTCAATACAGGTGATAAACTTCTTATAAAAGGAAATAATACATCTTATGGTGCTAGAATTAGTGTATTACATGGTAATGTTTGGGAGTATGCTTGGGCATATAATCAGATTAATTCATCTAATACATTTGATATTGAAGGAAATATAATGAGTTTAATATATGGTGATAATTACATAGGACAGACTGCATTTACAGATACATATACATTTTATGAATTATTTTCATTATGTATCTATTTAAATTCAGCTAAAAACCTTGTATTACCAGCTACAACATTAACTACTAATTGTTATTTAAATATGTTCGAAGGTTGTACTGGATTAACAACAGCACCTGCACTTCCTGCTACTACACTTGAAAGTAGTTGTTATTATAGTATGTTCAAAGATTGTACATCATTAACTGCAATACCTTTATTACCAGCTACTACATTAGCAAATGAATGCTATGCTAGTATGTTTAAAGGTTGTACTTCATTAGTATATCCACATCTATATTATAATACATTACCAGCAACTACATTAAGTGAAGGTTGTTATAAAAGTATGTTTGAAGGTTGTACATCATTAGCTTTAATACCTTTATTACCAGCTACTACATTAGCAAATGAATGCTATGCTAGTATGTTTAAAGGTTGTACTTCATTATTATTTACTATGGAAGAACTTCCAGCAACCACATTAGCATATAGATGTTATGAACATATGTTTGAAGGTTGTACATCTTTTACTGATACACCATTTATTATTTTACCAGCAACTACATTAGCTACAGGTTGTTATGACAGTATGTTCAAAGATTGTACTAATCTGATATATGGTCCAGTTTTACCAGCAACCACATTAGCAGATAATTGTTATGAAAGTATGTTCTATGGTTGTACCACATTAAGAACTGCACCAGAATTACCTGCTGAGACATTAGTATATAAATGTTATTGTAATATGTTTAGAAATTGTACATTATTACATTATATTCACTGTTTAGCAACAGATATATCAGCAAGTAACTGCACAGCATATTGGGTATCAGGTGTAGCAGCAACAGGTACATTTGAAAAAAATCCAAATATGACTTCTTGGACTACAGGAAGTAGTGGTATACCTACAGGTTGGACTGTCACCGATGATCCTGATGTTCCAATAGTACATGATTATTCACAGGATTATCTGACTATTGTATCATTAGCAAATAATAATACAATTTCATTAAAAACTGATGGTACTGAAAAGACTGTAAGTATATCAACAGATGATGGTGTTACATGGACTAATTATAATTCAAGTTCAGCAGGAACAGTATTAGCAACATTAGATACAGATGAAAAATTATTAATAAAAGGAAGTAATTCTTCTTATTATAATAATTATTTCACAGCTACAGGTAATTTCAATGTTGAAGGTAATATTATGTCATTATTATATGGTGATAATTTTGCTCCACAGATTATATTACCAAGCTGGGGTTCTACATTTAGTGGTTTATTTATGAATTGTACAACATTATTATCAGCAGAAAATCTTATATTACCAGCAACTACATTAGCATCTAATTGTTATGAAAATATGTTCTATCGTTGTAGTTCACTAACAACACCACCAAAAGTATTACCAGCATTAATATTAACAAACGGTTGTTATCAAAATATGTTTTATAGTTGTCAATTTATGACAGAAGTTCCACAAATATTAGCTACAACTATGGGAAGTAGTAGTTGTAGTAATATGTTTAGAATGTGTATCCGAATAACAACTATGCCTGATTTACAAGCAACTACATTAAATAGCTATTGTTATAATAGAATGTTCATGCAATGCACAAGATTAGTAAATGTTAAACCATTACCAGCAACAACATTAGCTTCTAGTTGTTATTCTGAAATGTTTAGTAATTGTACTTCTTTAGTAACAGCACCAGAAATATATGCAACAACATTAGCTTCTGATTGTTGTTATCAAATGTTTTACCAATGTTCATCATTAACTACTGTTCCTAATTTACCAGCAACAACATTAGTAACATTTTGTTATCATAGTATGTTCTATTTTTGTACATCATTAAATTATATTAAATGTTTAGCTACTGACATATCAGCTTCAAATTGTTTAACTAAATGGTTAATGAATGCATCATCAACAGGAACATTTGTTAAAGATATTAATACAACATATCCTGTAGGAGATTCAGGTATACCTTCAGGATGGACAATACAAAATGCATAACTATGAAAACAGCATTATTCACTATAATAAAAGATGAACTAGAAGAAGATATATTACAATGGGTCAATCATCATTTAGAATTAGGTATTGACCATATCTATATCTTTATTGATTATGACAGCAAAGACATCAATATATCTTCTTCAGATAAAGTGACAGTAGAAAGAGTCACTTCATTCATAACAGAAGATGAGATAAAAGTACTTCTTGCATCTAGATATGGTGTAAAATTAAGAGTGCCTAAAACACGTCTTCAACCAGCATATATGAGAAAGATACTCAACAAATACAAAGACCAATATGACTGGATAGGTTATTTTGACATAGACGAATATATATTCACAGAACAGCCATTAAAACAGACTTTATCAGAATTCAATGATATTCAGATATTGATTGTTCATTGTAAAGTATATAATGCTAATGGACATATTACTAGACCTAAAGGAAAGATAACAGAATTATATACAACAGAAGCACCTAGTAAGTTTGCTTATGACACTAAACTGTTCTTCAATATGAATCTTTTCAATAATGACTTACATTACAGTCAGCATAGACCAGTTATGAAATGTCTATATTGTAATACTAGACATGGAATGGATCAAGTATCAATTATTCTAGACAAAATCTATTATAGACATTATATGTGCAAGTCATTTGAAGACTGGCAAAGAAAACTTAAACGTGGACAATTCAATAATTCTAAGAAATATGAACACTTCTTTGAATTGAATCCAGATATTAAATATATACCAGAAACACAACATGAAGATTAAAATTATTGACAAAGAGATTAAACTGATTATTGATGACAAAGAATATGACTTACATTATTCATTCAGAATATATATCATATTTGAAGCAATAACTGGTCATAATCTAGATTTCGAACATCTTTCAACTACTGACTTATTCATATTATTCTATTCTGCTATATTAGCTACACTTCAATATCATAAGATAGACAATAGCATATTGTTTGAAGATATGCTGGATTTAGTAGATGAAAATGGTGGTGATTTTATTATGTCTGTATTTGCTACATGGTTCATTACACAAATGAAGAAACAAGCTGAACTGATGCAACAGAATGAAAACACAACAGATAAAAAAAAATCTTAGAAAAAGACAAAGAAGGTAATTTCAAAGACCAGCTTATATTTCATAGTTACTTAAGATATATTGTATTCCAACATCATATGACTGATTATCTTTATTTTATGGATGAGATGCAGTATTATGAACTTGAAATAATGATGGATAATGTGAAATATTCAAATAAAGAGACATGGGAACAGACTAGAATGCTGATGTATTCAGTCTTATCTCCATATTTGAAAGATAAGCATGCTAAGCCAAAAGATATATTCCCATTAATGACAGATGATGACTACAAAGAAGTATATGAAGAACCAAAACCAACAAAAGAAGACTTCTATAGACTGTCTGATATGTCAAAACGTTTAGCAAAAGAACTTAAAAATAAGGGTAAGTAATCATCTTACCCTATTTTTAGAAATAACTATATTATATAAAAACATAACAATTTAACTATATGTCAAGTCAATTAAGTGCTAAATTAAACCTAGATGTTTCAGGATTCGAACAAAGTTTAAATGGTGCAAAAAATTCGGTTGAAGAATATAAGACATCACTAGGTGATTTAAGTCATAGATTTACTAATGTAAGAAAAGAACTTAGCAATAGCAAGAAATTAGTAAACACACTTGAATTTGCATGGCGTTCAATGACTGATGCAGAAAAAGAATCAGCACAAGGACAAGTATTATTCAAGAACTTACAAGAAGCAAAGAAATATGCTTCAGACCTTGTTGATACAGTTGGTGATGTTCAACAGGAATTGAAGAATATGGCAAGTGATACTGCTGCATTAGATGCATTCAAAGATGGTTTTGCTGTTCTAGGCAATACTGTATCTGCTGCTGCTAATGCTTATGCTTCATTGACTGGTGACAGTAAATCAGCAAAACAAGCATTGACTGCATTTGCTGCTGTACAGTCAACAGTAAATGCACTTACTGCTATATCAAATGCATTACAGAAACAGTCATCATTGATGTTAGGATTAAGAAAATTAGCACAGATTGGTGTCAACATACAGACTGCTGCGGCTAAGGCACAACAAGAAGGCTATAACGTAGCATTAGCTATTGGTAAAGCATTGATGGCAGACTGGAAATCATTACTTATGATGGCTGCTGTAGCATTAGGTGGATATGCATTCATTGCTAATATGGTTACTGACCAACAAGAAGAAATGAATGGTGAGACTGATGATGCTATAAAGAAATTTAAAGAATATCAGAAAGAACTGAAAGATGTATATGTTCAGACTGCTGGTAAATTAATGGCATCATTCATCAAATTAAGAACTGAATGGAATAGTCTTAATAGTGAAGCAGAAAAGACTAAATTCATCAAAGAATATGCTAATGAATTAAAGAATTTAGGTGTTCAAGTAAATAATATTACTGATGCACAAAGATTGTTCAGTGATCAAAACAAAGACTTTATCAAAGCCATTGTGTTACAAGCACAATCAGCAGTATTAGCTAAACGTATACAAGATGAAGCTAACAAAGCAATGGAAGCAGGTGAAGGTAGCTGGAAATACGAAATGTTCTTAAATAAAGCAGAAGAATTAGCACAAGAATTAGTAAAGACTAATGCAGAAGTAGATAGCATATTAGGAAAATTCAATAGAGGTGGTAAAAGTGTTCGAACATCTTCAACTGTCAAAGAAATAAAGTATGTTACAGGAAGTTTAGCTGAGTTAGAAGCAAAATTGACTAAATTACAGAATGACCAAAAGAATGGATTAATCAACTTATCTGCTGAAGAATATATCAAGCAAGTAAATGATTTACAGAATCAGATTAAATCTAAGAAAGAAATGCTAGGTATTGAAGTACCTGTATTAGTAGATGAAAGTGAGTTCTTTGACAAATACAAAGAAATAAATGATAAATTCAATACAGCACCAAATGCTAAATTTGATTTTTCTGGATTATCTGAAGAAATGCATATTGAAGCTGATATAATCACTAATGAGATTGATAGAATAACTGAACATATCAAAGAATTACAAGAACTTCTTAGTAAGACACAAGACCCTGCCCTTATATCATCAATCAAAGGTGAAATAGATGGACTTAATATAGAATTAGAGAATTCAAAGAATATACAGTCTGCATTGAATGAAGAAAGTCAGAAACGTCTAGCATTAGCAGATTATATAGATAAAGAGTCACAAGCATGGGGTTATTATGGTGATATGCTTAATAATGTATCTGGAGCATTCAAGGTATTAGGTGACAGTGAAGGAGCACAAGCTGCTCAGATGACATTGAATACTGCATCTATATTAGCAAATGCTGTAAGTACAATAGCAGCAATGAATGCTGAAGCAATAGCAAAAGGTGCATCTAGCGCATTTGCATTACCATTTCCTGCAAACTTAGCAGCATGGGCAACTATAATATCAACAATTTCTTCTATATTCTCATCACTTCCTAAATTTGCTGATGGTGGTATAGTAACTGGTCCTTATGGTTCAGGTGACAGAATGATAGCTAGAGTAAATGATGGAGAAATGATTTTCAACCGTCGCCAGCAACGTAACTTATTCAATGCTATAGACCATAACAGAATAGGAAATGCAAGTGGAACTGTTCAAGTAATTGGAACTACATTAGTAAGAGGAACAGACCTTGATATAGTATGGTCAAACTACAATAAAACAAAAAATAGAGCAAGATAAATATGATTAAATATACAGGTTATTGCACAGACTATAAACTAAATCATTCATATAAAGTTGAGTTTTTGATTCCATCATCTTCAACTGCTAATCATGATATTATATTATATGAACATAGTCCTATTATATTGAAGACAAATGCTGAAGATTTGTTTACTCCAATTAAGACACAATCTGCAACAATAAGCATAGTATCTAAAGACTATATATTTGGATTATATAATGTTGATTTCAGTGTAGTATGTAATATATATAAAGACAATTCACTTATATTCACTGGTTATGTCACTCCTAATATATATACTCAAGACTACCAATATGTGAGTGTAATCACTATTGAATGTATAAGCAAATTAGCTAAATCTAAGTATATTAGCTATAGTGTTATTGACAGTGAACCTGCAATTTACCCAGTAACGCAGATTATAAGACATATATTATTTGATTCTAATACTTCTGCATCGACTCCTATATTAA